>Ga0206816_1057_pt1 | contig 28399 bp, 25 predicted proteins | sample Alteio_BWOrgCont_88_FD_152866 | JGI IMG/M metagenome (GOLD analysis project Ga0206816, IMG submission 152866) | Enriched cells from forest soil in Barre Woods Harvard Forest LTER site, Petersham, Massachusetts, United States -... | ecosystem: Environmental > Terrestrial > Soil > Temperate forest >... | reverse complement strand
TCGCAGTAGCACCGCAACGACGGGATCGAGTTCGACGGATACCGCCTGCGCGTGGGGGAACGCCTGCAGGGCAGCCCGCGTATATCGACCGGTGCCCGTACCGGGATCAACGATGCGTGTAATCTTCCGCCGCTGGCTCCGGGCCCACGCGAGCATTGTCGCGACAATGTCGGGTGGAGTGAAAGTCTGTCCGGCGTCGCGTCGCGCGGCCGGAGTCCTGATTCGGCAGTACGCCTGCCCCAATGGATCCTCACCGCGGCGGATGGACGTCAGGATAGAGTCGAGGTACGCAGAGTCATGCGACGCTTTTATACCTCGAGTCGCGGCCTTCTCGGCTGGAGTCAAGGCGCCTCGGGGCACGAGGCTCAGTGCGATGGATAGAAGCTCCTCAAGCGAGGAAACCTCGCAAGATATCGCAATGAGGGCGTGGTTTTCATTCGTCGCAGTCGAGCAGGCAGCAGTCTTTGCGTTCATCAGGGTGCATCCGTTGTGGAGATGCACCCGTGTAGGGAGCGGCTTTATTTAGCTCGGTCGATTACCCACGATGTTCATGGGGGGTCGCTGGCGCGCGATCTTGAGAGCCAGTCGTCGAATTTTGATAATGACAATCAAGAAAACGCGACGCCCGTCGAAGAAAATTGGGCTCTCTAATTTCTACTGATATGCAAGCTGGTCGATCGCGAGACGTCCGGGAATGCTCGAAGCTTTTTTACTCGTTAGCTTCGTCACGCTATGAGCGAGTCGCCATCCTTGCTCCGGCGCGCTTAATGACGGTTGTGGTGGTGTTGCGAAGACAACGCTTACGCTACGGACGAGGACATCACGTCGGCACCCTTTGGGAAGCAGACCGGATCGAATCAGCTCATGGAGCAGGCAATATTGGCCGCGCGGAGAGCGGTCTTGCGTGTGATCGCCGACAGCAACTAGCTGGGCTTGCGACGCCGTTGCTCGAGCCCGCGTCTGATTCGCAGCGACCAATTCTTCGCGACATCGTCGAGGCCTGTTATCATTGTCAGGAAGGGCGAGGCATGGTTGGAATCAAACGCATCTTCGACGCCGATAACACGTGCGCCCAAAGACTTTATTCGCATAAGCAATGAGTCGAGCTCTCGGGAATCGCGAGAGAGGCGATTAACGCCGATCACTAGCAATACACTCCCAGCGCGCAGTGCTGCTATCGCAGTGGCTAGCCCGGTTTTTGAACTCTGGGCGTGCCTGCTACACCCGGGTCGCAATACTCGGCGGATATGCTCCAGCCCCTCGATTGCACGTAGTCCCGGCAATCTTGCAGCTGCCTAGGGCATTGCGGATCGCAGGGGTCCTCCATCGCGCTTCGAGCGTAAAGAATCACTTCCATCGGCAGGTCTCTTGGCATCACGATATTCTACGACTGGCGCGGCATGTCATATAGGCACCTGAGCTGTTTTTCTTTTGGGCCGGCAGGCGCTTAAATCGGGGGGGTAAGCGCCGCCCGCAAACAGGTGACCTGGATTTTGGCACGACGACTCCGCAACCAAAAATCCACAGGCTTATGCGATTTGAGAATATTCCTAAATAGAATATAATCGGGATCACTGTTCCGAGATCCGTTTGGCAGGCAAAGACGATCACCCTACAGGTAGATTGTCGCGCGCCTCGCTACGGGGAGAAAGCATTAATTGAGCGGCCGAGAGGCCAGACAAGATAGCTATTGGTCCGGGGGACTGGCGGCGCTTTTTTCCAACGCCGCCCTTGTGGTCTCTTTAGAGACGGCGTAGGTCTCGTTCGTTTGGACTGAGTTAGGTCACGAGTTTTGCCCGGCCCGATCGAAGATCGAGAGAGGCTTGGATCGGGAGATCGGCCGGCGATGAGCCCGGGAGTCTCCGACGGTGCCCGGTGGCTACGGCTGAGGTGCTTTCGCCGAGCGGGACATGAGTTTATAGCTGGAGCGACAATGGCGAGGAAAAAGAGATCTCCGTCCACTACGGCGGACCGGTCTGAGGGGCCGCCGATGACGATAAACGTCCTTCCTATACATCCCGACGCTACGAAATTTATCGTGGGCCTGTTCGGTTCGTGTACTGGCCGAGCAGAAATCTCCCCCCTGTTAAAGGATCTTTTTAAGCTTTTAGCGAGGAGCGATAACCTGAGGGATTGACTGATACATGAAATCCACATTTCTGCCCGACAGCATACGCGATGCGGTGCATCCACCGACGTTTGATACGTCCCCGCTCCTGATTGACGCCTACTGCTACCTGCGCTATTCGACGAACAAGCAGGACCCACGGTCCATCGCTGACCAATTCTTGCAATCGCAAAAGCACGCGAAAAGCGTCGGCGCATATATACCGGACGACGGTCATCACATATATAAAGACGAAGCGGTATCGGGAAGGGCCCTTGGAAAAAAGCGCCCCGGTTGGTTCGCTCTCAAGAAACTCATCAAGGACGGCTGCGTCAGGGTGCTTGTGTGCGACGAGTTCTCGCGGCTGTTTCGGCACAACCGTGAAGCGACTGAGATCATGCACTACGTCAAGCAATACAAAATGGTCGTTATCTGCAGCAACCTGGATACGCGGCGCGACGACTGGGAGCAAACGTGGCTACTAAACATGTTTCTCTCGCAAACCGAAACCAAGAGTACCAACCGGCGCATCAGCCGAACTGCCGAAGGCATTATATCGCGCGGCACCGCTGCCACTCAGTTGCCCTACGGGTACACCCGCAAAGTGCACTACCGAGCGACGGGGGAAAAAGATCACACGGAGATCCTGATCGACCCGGTCACTTCACTCATCGTTAAACGAATATTTGCGGAACGAAGGGAAGGTCGCGCGATTGCTGCGATCGCCCAGGGCCTGAACGCGGATCAGATTCCCCTACCGTCCGCAAGATTCAGAAAACCGCGCTCAGAGAAGGAATTTCCGCTCTGGGTGCCGGGAAGCGTCCAGCACGTCCTCTCCCGGAATCTCTACCGCGGGATTTTGCAGTTCGGTGAGTTCTCGAGCTCACAGCCTCACCTAGCACTGGTAACGTCCGTGGATTGGGAATTGGTGCAGGCTAAAACGCGCGGTGTCAGTCGCACCGGAAGAGGTGGCGGCGTTCACTGGGCATCGGGGCTGCTCTCGTGCATGTGTGGCTCGACGATGACCGTACACCGGAAGGAGGACCGGCGCGGTGGGAACCGAGAGAAGTTAAGGCTCGACATTGTATGCGGCCGCTGTCAACAAGAGGCGCTAGCCCGCATCGTCAAGCCAGCACCGATTACATCAGTCCATGTGGTCCAGGCGGTGATCGAGGGCGGCATGTCGATCCTTTTGACTGACGCCACAGTCGAAGCGTATCGCCGCGAGGTGGCAAGCTTAGGACGACAGACAAACGAAGCGCAGATCATAGATTCACGAAATCGATTGGCGGCGGTCGAGCAAACGATCAAGAACTTCACCGCAATGATCGGTAAGTACGGGAGCGATGGGCTAGAAGCGATGGATAACGCGCTCGGTCATGCGCTTAATGAAAAAGCCGCAATCCGTCTCGAACTAAAAATGCTGTCCGAGGGCGCGGAGGCAATCACCAATGCCGAAGTGACGCAGCAGCTCGAGTGCGATCCGCGCCTCCTCGTCAAGCGCTTATTCAGGCGCGGCACTATCGAGCCAGCGGCGCTGAGAGCAATTCTCTGCCGCGTATTCCCGCGGATTGTGCTCGAACGTAAACCGAAGCCAACGCGCCCGTACCGCCCGCAGCGAAAATTCAAAAATAGACCAATGGCGCCGCCTCGCACGCTCGCATCGAAGGCAAAAGGTGCGGACGCTCGTCTTTTAGTTCAAGAGACGATTTTCCTAGTGACACTCGATGTAGGCATGCTCTTTGCCTGTGAGACCGACACGCCTGCCCTCAAACTCTCGCGGCCAACGTTTCGTATTAAGGTATCTCACAACTGGGCCTCCCGAGACTACACGGTGGAGGTCGTAGACTGGGACCTCGCTGAACAGCGGTTCGGCGTTGAATCCACTACCCCGCAGGGCCGGGCCGCGTATGAAATTCGCCGTCTCGAACGGCTTGGGATTGCGACGGACGACGAGGATGAATTTCAGAAGGACGAAGTCGAAGTCACTGCCTAACTAACCGAAAGCGGCGCTCGCGGCCGGCAGCAAGAAGGGCTTCTTCAGGAGCCTTTTTTATGCCGTGGCCCGTCGCAGCGTGCATTTCCGTTTTCTTGCCACCACTCAAGTACTATGAAAATAGGGGTTATCGTGTAGCCTAAAATGAAACGAACGCGGGCGAGTTCGTGTCGTATTGAGTAACAACGGCGTTGGGTGCACCACGTCGCTGAAGGCCGAGAAGCTTCGCTGGCGAACGCCAGCCGAGGCCTGAATCCTGGTCAAGGCCGACGGCTTCCCCTGGCGAACATGGCCGCCCGAGGCTCGTGGGGCCGCTTGGGGCCCCTAGCTGGGGGAGGTCTGTACGCCTCCCGTACTACTGGATACCGAGGTATCCAAAGGCAATCCGCTTGGAGTCCAACCGAGCTTAAATGCGCGTGGTAGGCCGGCTCTTTACGCGCAATGCGCTCTCGAAGGTATCCACAAAATCAGCCAGCGTGATACCCAGCGCGCCGCACCATTGGCGAAGCTGGATCACATCGATACGCTGCTCGCCCATCTCAATCTTTGAGACAGCCGATTGGGTCATTAAGAGCCGCGCGGCGAGTTCCTTTTGCGTCATCCCTGTCGCTTTCCTCGCGTCCTTGAGCGAACGCCTAAAGGCGTCATATGGTCGGGTATGTATGGTCTTCGGCACTACGGACTCTGGTGTTTGAGTCAATAGGCTGAATGCGATTTGAGAATATTCCAAAATAGAATATAATCGAAGTTTTACGAGTATCAAGAAATGCCAATCACCTTGCGGGGGCAGAGTGCTGAAATTCGGTTGTCAAATGAGGAGGGTCACCTGATTGAAGGATTGTCGAGACGTCCCCGATACCGTGAGAATGCAAATCTTCGGGACGCTATTGAATATGCACAGCAAATAATCCGTGAGCAAAACGACCGCGAGCCCGATGTCACTGAGAAAAAATCGCTATTTGACCCACTGATTTGCAGGCCCGTGGTTTTCTCGGAAGAAAAGAGAACTTGGCTGCTGATCCGCAAAACTCGAGATGGCTGGATATTGGTCGGCGCGCTATATGAAGCGGAGGAGGAGGACATCAACCAAGCGATGCTTGAGAGGTTGGTCAATCGAGCGAAGAATGAACGAGGCACTTAGTTCGCGTCGGGACGCGTCTGGGGCGTACGGCTCGCCGGTTCGTCGCCCATGCGGCCGGCGTCACTGATCGCTCCGTGACCACCGTCGAGCGCGCAAATGCCCACGTATCGACGCCCTCATTGACGCGCATATTGCGCTTCGACGTCGAGAGGAGAGAGATCGCATGGACGTCGTTGACCAGGTCGCGGAGAGCCTTCGCATTGAAGGCATCGTTCGGCCGCCGACCGAGGATGAGATAACGGAGCACAAAAGGTTCACGCACCTTGAGTCGCTCTCGATTTCCGAACTCGAAGCTTTTTTAAAGATATTCAGCCCGGGAGCGCGCTTGAGGCTCTACCCTGGCCAGGACAACATCCGCGTCGGATCTCATGTTCCTCCGAAGAGTGGAGAGCATATCGCTGCGCATTTAAAAGCACTGCTTCTGGAAATCAATGAAAAGAAAATTGATTGGTGGCATGCGCATATCGAGTTCGAGACGCTGCACCCATTCAGCGATGGCAATGGGCGTTTAGGTCGAGGGATCGCCAGCAACATGCTTCGCGCGACAAGACCTTCTCGCGCGCATCTGGGCTTCCTTCATGCGTTTTATTTGCAGACGCTCAACAAGTGCAACACAGGCGTCGAAAAGTTTTTAATTCATCCGGATTTAGTTAGGAACGCAATAGTGGAGTGGCCTGATGTCGATCTCGACAAGTGAGGTACGGCGGCTGCCGCCGTTCCATCACCTTATGGCGTTTTTTGCCGGTTGGGCTCCTCTATGGTGCGGGCCACTCTCGAACGGCTCGGTGTTGCATCCGACGAGATGATACCCCTCCCTTCAAGGCCCGAGGCCTTGTACCATTCGAGGCATGAAGAAGCGCTCTCCATCAAAGGCCCTGGGCGCTTTCCTTGCCGACTGGGAAGCCCAACATGGCCCCCTCACCCCGGAGGAGCTGGCTCGAGCACGCGCCGAGCTGAAACTGCCCATCTTTCGCGGCAAAGGCGAACTGCTACCAGCGATGGACCCCACTTCAAATCGCTCGATGCTCGACGCTGCCGACGCCGAAGAGCCCCCTGCCTCCAAGCCCTCCTGGAAGGCACCCTCCGTCAAGCCCCGCCGGGCGAGCGGCCGTCCGACGCGCGGGCCGCGTGGGGGTGGGAGGCCTGTGCCAGCAAGGTGAGGGGCCTCTTCCGGCGAGGATGCGGAAGGCGAGATACCAGCGCCGGCGCGTACGGGCGAACGCCTTCATGGCTGCCTGATAGGGTGAGAGCCTCATGGGCCCTTTAGGCCTTGAGGGGAGAGGGCTTCGTACTCTCTGGGGTGAGGGGCCTGCACTCGAATTGGAGAGCCCATCCTAGGGCTATGCCAGATGAACCAAACGTAGCCCCAGGCGCCCCGTGCAACAAGAACCTGTTGCAAAAGCCCCCTCGGGAGGTTGCAAGGGATATGCTTCCGGAAGGAGTTTCTCATCAGCCCCGAGCTCGCGCGCAACGCGATCATCGAATGGCCGGATGTGGATCTGATCTAACTGAATTCGGTTAGCGTTTAGATTATACCTTCCCGGTACATTGTTAAGCGGGAGTGAGTGGTTGAGACGGTATTTACCGGCTTTTCCGCCAATGTACTGACAATGTATCGCGTACATTTATATACATTCGGGGGGCGCCAGGACGCCAGGACCGGGATCGTGGTGGCAAGAGCGTAACTATTCCCAGTTAGTTTTCTAACTGGTCTCGGTTACCCGGCCGGTCCCATTCGAATCGTCACGATTTTTGACAAATGACCACATGAAGAACGCTGTGCGCTCGCAGACAGCCGCCCGCTGAATGGCCAACGGCGCCGGCAACGTTTTGGTGGAGCCTCTTTCTGGAAGAAGCGAGGAAGAACTATGGGCATGCACGACGAACTCTACTGCGACGCCGAATTGCCGGATGCTGATGTGCCGGCTGGAGCCATTTTTGAAACAAAAGCATTTCCCCATGCGTTTTTATTTCGATACAGGATCACTAAGGCCGGGCGCTTGATCGATGCTTGTTGTCGTGACTTGGAATGTGATGGATACCTAGAGTTCTACCATTACTTGGACCGGTCTGTTGGAGATTGCAGTTTGGCGGAATATCGAGCTCACTTCTGCCGCGGCCAGTTGAACAACATCGTCCGCGTAAAGCGAGAACCGGAAGTGGCGGACGTACGGATTATCTACGGACTAGCCGCATATCGCGTTTTCGCTCTCGCGGCCCCCTCCAACTTCATGAGCGATACAGGCGAGGACGTGGCTTCCATCGATCTACCCGTAGATGATGGATTTAGGGGGGATTAATAAAACTAACGGCTTTTGGTTAGGCGATCCGCCGGCGCGAGGATGGCCAAGGCGTGTTGTTTGCCGTGACGACTCGACGAAAAACAGCCGCCCATCTGGGGCGGCTGTCAGGCCGGAGCATTTCCTTCGAAACGTCAGCGGCTAGCTTCCGGCGTCAGTCATCCAACCGCTCTAATCGGTTACCATCGGCATCCCGAATAATCGCTTTTGCGTACGGCGCATTCATCGAGGCATGGTAATAAAATGTATCCTCGGCTTCGACATCGCGCATGCGAGTGGTCGAGTATGTGGCGATGATGGTCCACGCCTTGCCATCTAATTCCCACTTGAGCGTAAAGCAAGCGTTGGCGTATTCGCAATATTGCCAAATGGCCCCCAAGGCTTCTCCGAGGGTAACGGCTTTATTAATGTCAGACCGAGAATAGACCGAATTATCGGGCTCGGACGGCCCTGCAACAGCCTTTGATTCCAAAGAACTGATTCTTAATTCCCCACTTTATATTTTTTTTTAGGAGACATGGTGATTTTTCACCATGTAATCATTTTACCAAATTATCAGCGATTTCGCTACCTCCGCAGCGTGCGCCAAGCAGCTAATGATGGCTGTCTTTTTGTTCGACGACATAACGCACCCTAACCGGAGGAGTGAGTGCAGGGCGTAAGCCTTTGGGTAGCGGGCCTTTGAAAGTGCTGAATGCGCCCATGGGGCGGCAGACGGCCACAAGCGGAAGCACACTAGAATTAAATGCCTTCTGGTTTGCAGTGATTCACAACGGTGCGATGTCCGGGGTCAAGCGATGAAAAAACCGACGTTCAAATGAACGCCGCTATCCAGGTACTCGGCGTACGTGGTGTTGTGATGGTGGAGTGCGAAGCTAAATCAAAATCACGCGATTGGGCGGCGGCGTAATAATGAGCTTTTCTTTTTGCGAAATCACACCGAGGGACATATTCCAGTCGTCGGGCGTATTCATGGTTCTTACACCCGATATCGCGTGTAGGTAGTCCTCTCCCGAGGACTGGCGCGCGAAGTATCGCCGGAGACCGAAAGCTATCGCGTCCACGATCTGTAGAAAAGGAGCGTTGCGGCCTTCGAGAAAATATACCTCGTCGATTATACGGTCTGCGCCGAGCAAAGTAGTTCGGCTTTGCGGGTTGCGGTCTTTGCGGGGCAGTTCGGTTTCAAGAGGGAAGGGCCGCGCCTGCATATCGTTCAGCGTTTGTCTTAAGATACCTGGCATCTCGGCGTGGTGGTCCGAAATTACTTGCGCAACCTCCTTCCCGTACTCGGTCCGAACAACGGCATTAGCCTCACCGATGCACCCCAAAAACGCCATCATGTGGTCGCTCTTGGCGGGCGTCATCTGCTTCTTGCGAGCCTTTGGCCAACCAGACCAGTCATTTGCGCCGCGCCGGACCGCGCCGAAGGTTATTGGAATTTCAAATTCTTGCGGTATTGCCATCATTGCTTGCAATAGCGCTCGACGACCGATCTCGTTCCAGCGTGGATACTTTGATGCGTCGGACACGCGCTTCGCGTGAAAGGTAAAATCCTTGTGGAGTCCGTGGTGGTTTTCGTGTCGGTATTCGTTTGGAATGTGATGGTCCCAAATTTCCCGTACTCGTCGCATCACTGGGAACCAGTGAACGTCCGGATTCACGATAATCGCGGCGACGATGGATACAGGCTCCGGCGCACTGGTACCCGCTTCGTCTATATAGATGTTTCGCACGACCCCATTTTAAGCGACGCGGAGCTTTTCGCGTGCCGAAGTCGCTGGCCGCGCGAACGCATGGCGGCGCTCGGCCGGTATTGCTATCTTCTCTTTGCAGGGTGAGGAATGAAAAAGGCGGCTCGAAGCACTTAGCCGTTCCGGTAAAGAGTTGATACGAACGGGCCGAAGCAGAAGTATATAAATTTAATTCGGCCCTGTGACCTCATCGCTTGCAGGCATTTTTCTCATCTTTTTGTGGGGCTGCTGTCGGCCCAACTGCGGACAGTCAAATGCCTAATCTGTTCTCTCCATTCCGGCCGTTCGGAGTTTCATGGTGAACCTCGGCGCTTCGGCGTAAGCGTCCGGTAAAGGCATCTTTCGATTCCCGGCGCCTTGATGGAAGGATGCGCTTAGCTTAAGAGATAAGCGTGTACGTGAGTGCTATGGGACAAGTGATCGAAACTGGGCGTCGTCGTCGGCGACACCATAGCGCAGAATCGAAGGCAGAGGCAGTGGGCGCCTGCCAGCAACCCGGTGTGTCGATCGCCGCAGTGGCGCTCGCCCGAGGCCTTAACGCGAGTGTCCTGCACCGCTGGGTCAGAGAGTCGGAGCGTCGCAATAATCCCATTGCAATACGTCCGACAATGCCGAGCGTAGCCATCGAGAGTGGCGCGAGTTTTGTGCCACTGACGGTACCTGCAAGTCCGGCCGAGGGAACAATCCGCATCAAAGTCCGCCGCCGAGGCGGCACGGTCAGCATCGAGTGGCCTGCTTCGGTGGCGCACGAGTGCGCGCTGCTACTGCGCGAGTTCATGAGGTGATCCGGATCGATGCAGCCTTCTTTGCGCTCGAGCCGCTCGACATGCGTGCGGGCACGGATAAGGCGCTGGCGCGCGTTGTGAATGTGTTCGGCGAGGCGCGGGCCCATCATGCTTATCTCTTCGTCAACAAGCGCTGCAATCGCATGAAGGTGCTGGTGCACGATGGCTTTGGTCTGTGGTTGTGCGCGCGAAGACTGTACGAAGGAAACTTCATCCGCGCCGGAGCGAGACATGATCGAGGCATGGCGCTTTCGCACGAGCAACTGCAGGCGATCGTCGTGGGTCTGCCGTGGGAGCGGCTCGATGAGCGTGCGAAGATACGAATACTCTGAGAAATAAGCACTTTGCGGGCTGTTGATGTTACTTAATATGTGGCACCATCAAAGCCATGGAGTTGTCGCGACAGATCGCGCAGATGGACGCAGAGGAGCTGCGGGATCTGGCTTCTGTACTCATCACGCAACTGGCGGAACGTGACAGCGCTCATGCCACCATCCTCGCCGAGCGGGAAAGCGCTCACGCGACGATCCTATCCAAACGCGATGCGGAACTGAAGACCAAACAGCTGAAGATCGACCAGCTCACGCACGAGATGGCGATCTTGAAACGCTGGCGCTTCGATCGGCGCAGCGAGCAGCTTGATGTCGTGCAGCGTTCGTTGCTGGATGAAAGCATCGAAGCGGATCTGGAAGCGATCGGCTTCGAGGTCGAAGTGCTGCGCGATAAGCCTGCGACGCCGAAAGACAAGCCTCGTCGAGTGGCTTTACCGGCTTCCTTGCCGCGGCGGGAGATCGCTCATGAACCCGACAATACCGCGTGCAGCTGCGGCTGCGGTATGGAGCGCATTGGCGAGGATGTCAGTGAGCGACTCGACTACACGCCTGGCGTGTTCGAGGTCGAGCGACACGTACGAGGCAAATGGGTCTGCCGGCGATGCGAGCGGCTGCTCCAGGAGCCTATGCCGGCGCACATCATCGACAAGGGTATCCCGACCGCGGGGCTCCTCGCTCACATCCTTATCGCCAAGTATCTGGACCACTTGCCTCTGTATCGGCAAGAGGAGATCTTCGGCCGCGCGGGTCTGCCTATCTCCCGCTCCACCCAGGCGCAATGGGTGGGCGTTGTGGGCGTACAGGTGCAGCCTTTAGTCGATACCATGAGGGCGGAAATGCTCACCTGCCCGGTGCTGCATGCCGATGAGACGCCCGTGCCGATGCTAAAACCCGGTCTCCGTCGCACGCATCGAGCGTATCTGTGGAGCTACTCCACCAGCGAATACGACGATCGACAGATCGTGGTCTATAACTTTGCCGAAGGCCGCCACGGCGATCACGCCCGGGCGTTCCTCGGGGAGTGGTCTGGGAAGCTCGTCTGCGACGACTACTCCGGTTACAAGGCGCTCTTCAAGCAGGGCGTGATCGAAGCTGGTTGCCTCGCTCATGCGCGCAGAAAGCTGCATGACTTGTATGCCAACCACCGCAGCGAAATTGCCGAGGAAGGCTTGAGATACTTCGCCGCACTCTACGAGATCGAACGCGAAGCACGCGAACAGAAACTTAACGCTGAGGATCGGCGACAGCTTCGTGCGCAACGATCAAAGCCGATTGCTGAGGCGCTGCGGCAGTGGCTCACGCGACAACGCGGCCAAGTGCCGGACGGCTCGGCCACCGCCAAGGCCATCGATTACAGTCTCGGACGCTGGGCCGCCCTCACGCGCTTCATCGAGGACGGAGATCTGCCCGCGGACAACAATCACATCGAAAACCGAATAAGGCCAGTGGCCCTTGGCAGATCCAACTGGATGTTCGCAGGATCTTTGCGTGCCGGTCAGCGCGCGGCTGCCATCATGAGCCTCATCCAAACGGCGAAACTCAACGGACATGACCCGTATCACTATCTGAAGGATGTTCTCGAGCGCCTACCGACGCAGCCCGCCAGTCGTATCGACGAACTGCTGCCGCACCGCTGGCACTCGGACGCGACGTAATCAAGGCGCCTTCGCCGGACGCTTACGCTTCGGCGACCCGGGCTGACGGTGCCCAGCGGGATCTCAGTGAATGTAGACGGTTTGGTTGATCGCTCATGGTGGCGAATGGCTGCCATCCCGTATATGCACGTCACCCAGCCAAATCACTCCGTTGGCACCAGGGTGTCAAGCGGAAGGCGTGCCTAAGTAGAAATCGTCAGTCTAATCCATCGGTCGAATATCCATTCTAGTAAGGTGATTAGCTTCAGCTGACCGCGAGAGGAAACTTCGACTGGACGAATCGAAGGAACTGCAGACCACTGGCATACATCTCTCGCAATTCGTCGAGCGTCTTTTCGACCGCAAATGCCGCAAGATTGGCGTGGGCGAGCACATTTCTCTGGGCTCCAAGCGCGAGAAAGTCCTTCATGGAGCGCGTATGAGCATCGCTTCCCTTGATTTCAGCAACAACTTCATCCTTGAAGTCCGATCCAAACAGTGCGCAGAATTTATTGACGTTCCTACCTTCGTCCCAATCGAACATCGTGAAGTATTGTCGCTTCAGTGCCTTATTTACGACCAAGGCGCTGAGTTTTGGGTCGGCATTCTGTCTCGCGAATGTCTCCAGGTAGGTAAGCAGTTCCGCCTCGAAGAAACTTCCGCAAGCCATAACAAACAGCTTCTTGAAGTTGTTCTCGAACTCCAACGCGTGAGAAATCTCGCCCTTATCGCGCAGGTATTCCAGTATTTCCCGCTGTCTATCGAGAAGCGCGTCAATTACCGTAGCCATCGGTTCCTCTCTAGGCAGTCGCCAGGACTTCGCGAGCCCTTCGCAGCCGAGTTTCAACCTGGCCACTGTCAGCAGTACGAGCCGTCGAAGCAGCGGAAAAATCCTTGTCGGCTTTCAGAGCGGAAAGTCGGTCTTGCGTCAGCTCTTTTATGGGCTCATTTTTGAAGTAGGCCGGAGCGCAATACGCCGAAAAAACGGCTTCGAATATGGAGACATTCACTCGCTTTCCCCTCGTTCCAAAAGCCCCGGGGCCAAGGTGAGCGGTGGCGTCTAGAAAGCGGCCAAAAAGCTCCGACAACCTTTGCAGTTCATTAGTGGGCGCCTTACGCATATCACGCGAAAATCTGTTAAGAAATCGCGTCATCGACGGCGAATACTTATCTCCGCGCAGAAGCATTGCGAACGCCCGAAGAAGCAACTCGACGTCCCGCAAATGCAAGTCGGGGTCGGTTGCATCCAACAGCCTCCTCCAACGAGGGTCGATGTTTAGCTTGTAAAGGCACCTATAGAATGCCGAATGATAAAGACTGGTTCGAATCTCTTGCGGCGTAAGGTTGACACCGCCGGTATTCAATCGGTTGAAAATCTCATAGACCGAGGAGTCATCGTCTTTCGGTTCGTTCTGCTTGATGAATACGCACCGGATCGTCCTGAGGTCAAGTGCCGTTCTGTATTCCGATAGTGTGTCGTAATTTAGCTTATTGAAACGGTTTTGGTGTGATGGCAGCGGCGAGGGAAGGTGTAGATTGAAGTTCTCGAAATATGAGTCGTCGGCAATCACGTCCTTAGGAATATCTCCTTTTTCGTCGTATATGCGGCGAAGGGCGCCGCGGCGTTCCATGCGCGGAAAGCGCTTCAAAAGGAAATAATGAAGCGACATGAGGCGTTGCTGCCCGTCAATTACCAAAAAGCGATTCTTTCCCTCCTCGTAGAGAAACAATTGCGGGATGGGAAGTCCTAGAATGAGCGACTCTATTAGTCGCGACGCCCGTTTGATGTCCCATACGTAATTCCGCTGAAAGGTCGGAATGCCGAAAACCCCGTTTTCGACATAGTCAATAATTGTCTTGACGTTGAAGTCATTCGGAGTGGACGTTAGGTCATACTCGCCGATAACCCCCTCATCCAATTGATCCAGCAGTGGATCGACTTCGAGCCAATCTAGTCCTTCGTCAGGCATCATGTATTTTCCTTTACCAGGTCGCGCGACTCGATAGCCTCGAATCATAGACGCAGACCTATTCGTTGGGTAGATATGTTGGGTACGGAACAGAGGCAGTCGAGGGCGGCATGGACCCGCAATAGCTGCTTATTGCGAAGAACCGTGAGTAATCTATCATCAAGCCGACGCCCGAAAGCAGATGCTGACGACAGGCTCCTTGGGGGTCGAAAGCCCGTGCGATCAATTATCTCCCGAGGCCTTACGCGCAATCACTAATCGATAACCAAAGTCGATCGCAGTTAGATTTTGAAGGCTCGAATACCGTCGTTCCCATGTGCCAGATTCAATGTCCGCTTCGAGTCGCCTGAGATTGACCTCGACGTTTTCGATCTTGGCGAAGGTAGAGATGCTTCCACGTACCTGCGGATCGAGATACGCTCTAGGTCGCTTCCAGTACGCGCATAGAAAACCATCACGACAGTCTTCCGGAATCGGAACTGGTATCAATTCGACCGATCCAAGGTAATCCGCATATTGCTCGATGCGAGGAAAAATATGCCGGTCAACAATTAGTTCGGGTAAATAGTCGAAGAGCCAAAATCGCTCGCAAACACCAAAGTCCACGGTGAGAAATACTACGTGCGAACGGGCAACCCTGCGACATTCCGAAAAGCCCTTTTCTTTGCTTTTCCAATGATGCACGGTTAGTACGCCAAGGACAGCATCAAAGCTTTGATCGCCGAACGGCAGCGACTCGGCAACGCCCTGAACTACCGGCGCGGCACCTCGAGGTCGCTGCGCAATCATCGTGAGAGACGGTTCCAACGCAACTACTGACTTGGACGTAGGTTCATACGACCCGCTGCCCGCGCCCACATTAAGGATCGAAGCACAGCCATCGAGAGCGCCCGCAATGGCCGCAGAGATACGTGGGTCGGCTTCTCGAAGACCGGAGTAGGTGCGCCCAATTTTGTCGTAAAGCGTCGCCACGTGCCCCCCGCTTGTACAAAGGCGAGAATCAATAAAATAATAGCCGCTTGTTAGGCCTGCGGAAAGCTGCCATCTATGAGCGGCCGCTTGGGGGTCGCGACACGCCTATGGACGCCGGTCCGGTCCGCATCGGGCGGCGGGCCACCGTCAATGACGGTGTTGGATTAACTGCATTGAAGCGGCCGTTCGCGGCGTGCCGTAGGTTACCCAGGTACGATCCAAGTGGCTTGGACGGCCCAAAGACTGGGCACGCTTGGTGCAGCCCGCCGGGCGGGACAGCGTGTTCGTCGGCGTTAGCCATGACCAGATCGGCGTCGAACCTCTGCACTGAATGCGAGGTAGATGGCTTCGGCCCGGGCGTACCTCCCTGTCGTTTAAAATGTGTTTAAAGTACACTACCGAGGTACACCAGGGTATTAGGTGCTTTAAGAAGCCTGCATTTCTGGACGTTTCCGTTAAATGGCAGAGAGTCCCACCCTCTCTCCTCAAGCCCTCGTGGTATTCGCCCCCCATCAAAGCTCCACTAGCCGAGGCCTTTCTCCTTTCAAGGCACGAGGCCTCTCCCGTCCGGCCGGCGCACGCCCCTCCGACCGCGCTCTGGGCTGCTCGAGGGGTAGGTAGGGGCCTCTACCCTCAAGGGGAGGGGCCTCCTGCCTTGGAGGGGAGAGGAGGAGGGTTCACATTCGCGATTCCGGTAGCGGTTTTTTGAGAAAAGGTAGCACCACTCGTTGCGGCGGAGAAAAATCGGGTTTGAAACGTGATTCTGCCGAACTGATCATCACCGAGTGCGCTTCTGCGGGCTAAAACATTACGGACTATGGGTCGGGACCGCAACAAGACGGCCCAAGTGCCTAGCTTAAAATCCACGCGACGTTATTGAGTCTGATTGCCACGATCGCCCGCGCCGTCGGGCGTTATACGTTTGGAAACGCGGAGTGGACAAGATCTGCTGCCTTCGCAAAAAGCAGCATCTCAATTACATATTGGCCTACCGCCTGTGCGTTGGCGACGGCAGACAGTGCAGCGTTATACTCTTGATAAAACAGAGGCTGGGGGACTTGCGCCCAGTGCGCGGTTTGCGCAAATGTTCGCATGAGAACATTTCCTCGCTGGATTAATCCGTTTTGACTCTTGAGTAGCGGGAAGAACACGGGACAAGTGACACCAGCCGATATCTGTATTGCGTTGAGCGCGATTGCCACACGCGCGTCGTAGATCGAATATTGGGATGGAGCTCGAATGCAAAGTGCCTTTGACCACGAAGCTATGCCCACCGAGCCGAGTGCAATGAGCGTCGGTATCGCATCTAACGAATAACATTCTATCTTTACTCGGCCGTTACTCCTCACGCCACCCCACGTCGCTATGTAGTATTCTGTAAGTTCAATTTTTCTCGCATCAGTAGTGGCCGCGGCATAGTGAGTGCTCAGACCCAATTTTAGCGCCACGTTCTGAGAGAACTGATTTCCTGGTGCGAGCACCAGGCCCGTTGGCAGCCGAGCAGGATTTATCGGGCGCCAAGTGTACCAAGCGTTGGTCGGAGTCAGGTGCGAAGTGCTGAACGCCCGTATCGCGGCTTGCAGGGTCATATCTTATCCTTTCTACGCGTGCGACCACCCCCGAATTGATACAACGATGTTTAGTTCGAGTCTATCGGTGGCATCGGTTATTGCGAAGCAGTTTGACTAGCTGTGGCATTAATCCTGGACAACACGCCGTTAGTTTAGTCGCACATTTGGCCAGCCCAACAAATCTGCCCGTGTAACCAATAGCACGTTGTTGCGTGCCGCCATATCCACGGCATCGGAACTGAAGGCGTCGGAATTTGTCAACGCGACCAATACTGGAGCATCGTTGCCGTACGCATCCTTCGCTCGAAGCAAGTCTTGCACCGCCTCCGAAGAGACCGCCGTCCGGAGCTGTCGATGTTTGCACTGTATAACAACGTCCTTCCGGCCCGGCTTCGTTCCTATACCGTCGGCCCCGTAATCATGGCTCCACGGGGTCTTGTGAACGGTATATCCAATCTCGCGGAGGCGATCTAGCGCCCACGTTTCGAACTGTGTCGGCTCCATCGAATCAATATCAGATAGTGTTAATCCTGGCGAAGTTGCTCTGCGGCCAGCGTCCGAGACTGAACTCTTAAACAGATGTTCCGCATCACTACTTGTGCCGCCTGGGGGCATCAGTAGCTCGGTGCACAGTTGACGCTTACGCGCGAGCAAACCGTGAAGCGTAAGGTCGAAGCTGCTACTGCCGAAATCTGGATGCACCGCTTGCGGATAGTAAATGTTCACGACGCGTTCTTGCCCTATGCGATAAACACGATCGCTACACTGATCCTCAACCGCCGGATTCCACCAACGCGAAAGATGAATCACGTGATTCGCGGCGGTGAGAGTCAAACCAACGCCACCCGCTCGAGGGGATAGAATCATTACATCAAAGCCGCGTTGACGGGCTTGGAACTTGTCCACGCGACTCTGTCGCTCTGGTCCGCTTACCGCACCGTTAATCTGCAATGGTAGGTGGGACAACGAATAGCGACGTTGGAGGAATCCGGCAAGATAACGCTGCATCTCATGGTTCTCTAGAAAGACGAGCGCCTTCTCGCCTTTGTCCGCAATCTGATCTAAAACGCCGATGGCGGCCTTAAAGCGCGCAGATAGAAAAGGATACTCTGCATCGCTCGACAGATCGGGGTGTAGCGGATGAAGTGAAATATTCCGAATTTGCTGTAGCGTTTGAAGGATGGTCTGTTTTCCATCTGAGGCACGCCCCCGCGCAATTGCTTCGCTGTAAGCGGCCGCTTGCACAGGCGGCATTTTCTCGGAAAGAACGTGCTCTAGTTTTTTCGGCAGGCCTGGTAGATGATCTGTTTTCATCCGGCGGAGCATCACCGGGGGTACAGCATTTTGGCTCTCCGTTAGCAGGGCTTTAAGAGTGCGGAGCTTCTCCGGGCCTAGATCAAGTTCATAGGTCGAGCTGAATAGAGCGAGTTCGTCGAGATACCCCGGATAAGTTGAATCTACTACACACCAAAGGTCAGCCAGGCGATTTTCGACCGGCGTGCCGCTGAGACCTACGAGAAAGTCGCCATTTAGCGCCTTCGCCGCATGAGTCATCAACGTCCCGGGCGTTTTGATCTTCTGAATCTCATCGAGCACGATAGAATCAAAACGTACCGAGCCGAAGCTATGTTGATAGTCCCGCATCGTTTCGTATGTGGTCAGTACCCAGTCCGCGTCGTGAATTTCGCGGACGTCAAGCAACGAACGGCCTATTTGCAATTCATCGCCGGTACCGTCGCGCAATCGTTTGAGGTCAGAACCGTACGCCTTCAAAAGATTGCCAAGCCCGTGTTCCGTGAGGTGAAGAGTAGCTTCTTTCTCCCAATTTTTAAGCAATGCAGTAGGTGCAACCACAAGAATTGGGTGATGCACGCGAGTTGCAATATCGTCTCGACGCCAAGCGAGGAATGCGAGAGCCTGAAGCGTCTTACCCAGCCCCATGTCATCAGCCAGCATGACGCCGGGCATGCCGGATCTCCATGCCATTTGAAGCCACGCCAAGCCTGCTTCTTGATGGTTCTTGAGAGGGGTCTTCACCCGTGCAGGACAACCATCCGGTCGGCTACTCCGTCGAGGTACGATATGGCGCGAGTATTCGACCGATTCGTTATTGGTCGAGATAACCAACACCACGCATTGCTTCCTGGGCTCATCCTGGGACGGCATCGAATCGACTTCGACGGGTGGCGTGGGGCGCGTCAGGCCTGTCAATGTGGAAAGTACGGTGAGCGTCGCCTGTGTTGCCGGGATTGCGTGCCCGTCCACTTGTACGGTTGCCTCACCGCGTTGATGAGCGTGTTCAACTTGTTCAACGATCCTCGGTAGATCAGCGGCGGAGATTCGTAGGGTCTGATCGCCAACTTTTATTCCAAATTCCTCGATGGGCAACCAGTCTTCGGTCGGCTTCTTTACCCAAGGAATTGGAATGGGCTCCCAGAGCCCCTCGCCTTGGACCCGTTTTGAGTATTCAAATGTTTCGACAAACAGCTTTGATAGATTGTCGTCGGATAAGTCGTCGCCGAGGGCCTCGCGGATGAAAGCTCGCGGATTGCGTGCGAATGCCCAGCGCGTCGCCTTATCAGCGACTTGAGCCTTTCGCACCACGGACAGTGCCTTCCGGACATCATCAGACAGAGTGACGTACCATCCGCTATCTAGAGAATAACGGCTACGTGAATCTTCGTTGGCCGGGAATCGCCGTTCAGCAAAGACTTTCTGCTGGGACGGGGGAAGAATGCTTTCTATCTCATGAACAGGTTCCGATTCATCGGACGACGAGCTTTCCCCGAACAAAATGGGATCGAAGTGGAGGCCCTCGGAGTCTTTTTTTAGAACAAGAGAAAACCCTGATGCGTGTGCAATACGAGTCTGCCGCAGGTAACCGCTTACCTGTACCGAGCTTTGGGTTTCCTCGGGAAGCAATGGACGCATGCGTGCCCAAAACTCCAGTCGCGCATCCCGGTTCCCGACGGGCGATGCATTGAACTCCTCAGCCGAGGTAATAATTGTGAACACTGGCTCCGCGATTCGGAATGACTCTTGTCCACGAGAAAGAAACGCTCCGTTACGAACGACGCCCAAAACCGGACGCTGGCTCGAGTCCCTCCACGTCGTGCGAAATCCAAAAGTCGGCTCGTCGATCCGCCCGGCATGCTGCAACTCGAGAATGAAAGGAACGGTTGCCGGCAGACCTAACTCATTCGCCGAATTGGGATCCAGTGAGGCGATAATGTGATGTGGAACAAGAACGGAATCAGATTCCACTCGCACTCCACTATGCTCATCTTCGGCAAGACCTAAAAGGAAGCTGGCTCTCGAAACGAGCTCTGGCGGAACTTGTTGAAGCCAATCGGCGGTGTTGATCGCATTCTCGGCACGCAGAAGAGATTTCTCGAGCAACGAAAACGCTGCTCCGTCGGCCCCTACGCGGTAATTGAATCGGAAACTCATTACGCTTGTCCGCGCGGCATCCTGTCACGCATGTGTACCCAAGCGCCGGTCTGTTCTTGGATAAATCGCGCAACGCTACCCTGCCAGTTGTGCTGTTCACTACCTCGATGAGGTTGCTCAAAGTCGGCGTTCATTCTCAATTCATCAGCTCGGTAGTTCAGGTAGAGATCAGGACGACGCTTATTGTTTTCCATCCAGATTCTACAGCTTCCGTTATGACTCCAATCGGCGATGGTAAGCCCACCAATCTTAAGCATAAGAACGCAGTGGTTAGATTGTCCACCATGTATGGTCCCGAAACCCTTAATTTCCTCTGCAGCACGATGCACAATTCGTCGAGCGTCGTAACCGAATAGTACCCACGCTTCCTCTATGTGGCCGCGGTCAAAATAACCCATCCAAAAGGCCTTGCGGTACTTCCAATGGTTTCCCTCCGCTACCTTCGTCACGACTTCGATGAATTGATCTAGACTGGCCTTGGTGAGCCACCGCCGAATGACTCTTTGAGACGGCTCGCTGATCCCAAGCCACGCCTTTTTGGTAATGCGCAGATCACCAAAGTGCTTGAGCATGAAGCGCAGGATGGTCTTTTCCAGATCAGCCGTTGCCGGCGCGGCGTGCCAGGGTGAAAGAAGAGCTTCGGCAAGCGGAATTCGTAGCATCTCAAACCGCAATCGATCTCCCTTGGTGGACCAAGCCAAGACACGATTCAGCAACGCCATCGCACTCGGCCCGGATTCTAACTGCCGACGAAGGGTGTTTAGTCCTTCGACAAATGCTGAGCGCTCCATCCCACCGATTTCGGCCACGCCCTGGCAGCCGGCGTCGATGAGGGCTTGAGCGATTTCGCGCTCAAATCCCAATAAGAATCTAGCTAAAGCTTGAGGCGCCGCGTCGGGATCAAAAAGGTGCAACGACTCATGTCGGCGAGTCCAAAGCCAGTCTCGATTGTCCTCTCGTGCGATGAACTCCCGTATTAGGCGTGCCGCATGTTCGATTCCAGGGGTCTTGTGATCGAATTCCCGAAGGTACGTCAATATCAAGTTTTTCACGTAACTGCGGCGGTTGGATTTTTGGATAAATATTTGAAAATGCGGCCAAAAACCCTTAAGGGAGGATAGCGGGCAGGACTGATCCCATATTCCCCAAATAGCCCGACCCCACTGGCGTCTAGTGAGTTCATTCAGCGATCCCCTGGCATGTGACGCACTGAATCGTTGCAAAAGAGCGCCAAGTTCTTCGCGACTCGGCATTTGACCTCGGTCATCAAACCGGTTGGCTAAATCAGCGGCGACCGCCTGCGTGCTTGTATTCAACGGCAGGCCGATACGGGGATCCCACGTGCGCCGCTGCTCCGCTCTATGAATGACGTCCTTCAGGTTCATTTGGTTGAGGCTTTTGAACCAAACTTCTCGCGAAATCGCTGGGCCTCGGCTTCGTCGGGTGTGGCCATAATAAAGCGCAGATCGATTCGACGATTCGCGGCCATGTTGTCTTTCGAAACCGGGCGGCGATCGGCATATCCGCTGACTCCAAGTAGTTTTTCATTTTCTCCGGGTACTTCGGCCTGACCGGCATCGGCCTTTGTGAGGGGCCGGTCATTCTCCAGATTGGCGAGCGATGCCTCGCTCGTGATTAACTGGTTAAACACAGCGTTTGCGCGGCAAGCGGACAACGACCAATTGTCGGCGAGACAGGTTCCCGCGCCGCCCTGCGCCGGCGTGCTATCGGTATGACCTTCAATCAGAATGGTCTCAAGACGAGCGGCAGTTTCCTCATGCGGACAGCGCAATTCGCCGGTCGTGGGTACACATGCGTATAAGGGAAGAAGTTCGGATAAGTGAAGGGCCAATCGTTGCAGACGCTCCTTCCCTTTATCGGCTAGCCGATATTCACCGCGGCTAAAGAGCACGTCTTCGGGTAAGCGGAGCACACCGTTCTGAATGTCAATTTGGACTGTGACGCCGTCGTTCTTGAGGGAGTGTTGCAGTTGCATTAATAGCTCGGTGCGAGCGACGTTCGCTTTCGTCAAACGATCTGCCGCGGTGGTGACCTGCTCTTGTTGGTCTCTCAAATTTAATGCAAATGCCATCAGAAGAATTATGAAGACAAACAGCATACCGACGAGCAAGTCAGTCATGCTGGCGAAATAGCTTTCGTCTTCTGGATGATGGAACTCCCGGCGCGATACTCTCATGTGGAGTAACGCGACTCTTGCGCTTTCGTTGCCTTTCCAATTGTTTCGTCGAGCGATTCCGCGGCATCAGAGAACTGCTCAATTCCACCGGCAATGCTATTCAGTGACGAGCTCAAGTGCTTGTCGAGTTCCGTAACAAAGTGGGTGACCTCCTCGCGAAACCGTTCGGTACCCGACAGCATTTCCTTGACAGTATTGGCAAGACTTAAGTCCACCTGTTCAAATCTGGCCCTGTATTCCTCCCACACTTTGGTGTTGGCGCTGATGGCCTCATCGAGATTCAGAACCAAAGAGGAAATTCGCTGGTGGGTATCGCTTATTGCCTTGTTAGCGATATCGGTACTAATCGCAGCCCGCCCAAGGTTCTCCGCAGTTGAAGCAACGGGGATCGCAGCATCCTTGAGTTTCGTTGCAGAGACATCCATCTGCCTGATCAGATCACGCATGGAATCCATGCTTCCGTTGAACCCCGAGGTTTGCGAATCCATTCTTCCGGTCAGGGTATGCAATAGACGCTCTAGGCCTCCCAATGCCTTGACGGCCGGGCCTAATGATGACTCCAATTGAGAGGCCGCTGAATTTACTTGCCCCGCCAGGGCCCCGCCGGCCCTGCCAACCGCATCGGTTGCACCGGCGGATGTCTGGAGGGCACTTTGCTTCATTGCTTCCGCCGAGGCTTCTAGGGCCATCTGCATTCTTGAGACCGATTCCGCTAAGCCGTCACGCATGGCGGCTGCGGAGTCGCTCAACATACCTTCGAGTTTTGCTGCCGCTGATTCGAGCCGCTGCCCGAATTCAGCCCCGGAGTGATTAACACCAGAGCTGGCTTGTTGAAGAGTCTGTTGAATATTTTTTAATTCGCCAGCCAGCGTTTCCATTTCTTTGCCGGTGCTCTGGTTCAGGCTTCCAGTAAAATCGGACAACATCTTTTTCAGTGCGTCCTCGTTGGCAGATCCGATGGAGGAACTCATTCCTTCCAGTCGCTTTGTTAGTGGTTCAAGCGCTGTTGTTAAAGCCGCGCCTAAAGTGCTATTAAGTTTCTTCTCAATGGCATCGGCCAACTGGATGGCGAAATCCGTGTTAAATCGCTCAAGCTGATTCGTTTGTTTCCGTTGCTCGCGCAGTTGATGCAGGGCCACTGACTCTGGTGTCACAAAGTCGAGGCGGGACTCCAGGCTCTTACATAGCGATTCAAATGCAACTTGCAGCCTATGGATGTCTTTCTTGATGAGCACCGAGAGAAAGAGCGAGGAAAGAATGCCAGAAATTGACGTGAGGAACTTGAAACTGGCGACCTCCAACAGGCTTCGTAGAGCCTTCTGTGCGTCATTTACCGATGCGTTTTCAGCCAGACCGGCAGATGCAAAATGGAGAGCTGCAACGAGCCCGAAAAATGTCAGCAGCAAACCAATACCAACGAAGTAGTTGGGAAGTGCTTGATAGAACTGCAGAGGGAGGCCCGATTCCACTGCGGCCGTCACATTGAGATAGTCTGCAGGTCTTACTGTATTTCGGATTACCCGGGGTTCATCACCTTCCGGTTTTACTAGAGTTTCCTCAAATTCGACCCAAGCATGTGACAACCTGCGATCGGCTTTGAAGGATTCGTCAACGGCCGGATATTCGGCACAGAATCTCTCTTTGGTGTCCGCTATTAGGACCGTTTTTGTGATCCGACGCAGCGTACGGTAATACGGCAACATTCGGACAAAACGAAAAAAGATATAGAAAATTACTGCTGCGCCGATCAGCATGGCGGAGGCGAAAATCGCAATGTTGGGGTCGCGGAAGGCTTTGTATAGGTGTTCTAGCGCACTGGCGATCGGCGTTGCAACGATTTGAACGATGTTTCCCATACTTTCCTTGTTCGGTTCGATCGCCCAATTGGATAGTAAAAGTCGCTATTCGACCATTATGTCACCTGGAAACAATGAAACGGCGGCCTTGATGCAACTTCGGGCGGCGCGTCGCAATTTGCATCCTTCGGGATAGGCCGAGGTCCTGGGAGGCGGCGCAAAGGGAAGAAATTACAGGAATTGGCATTCTTCCGAGCCAATACACATACCAAAAGAATGGCGACTACTAGTGCATCAGGAATTCATTTTGGCGAGCAGTTTGGCTTCCCGCTGTCGGGCGCGATCAACGGCCGATCCTCGGTAGGTGGACGGGCGCACGCTGGCGCGCACGGTCGGGGGTGGCGTCGGGGTCGGTGCCGGCGGCGCCAGGCCAGCAGGCTCGGCGGTGACGCTCGATGCGGTGCGTGGGAGGCTTGCATTGATGGCGGCAAAATAGTCATCCTCACGCAGGTAGAGCAACCTTCCATTGCGAACAGAGCGAAACTTGGGTAGCACGCCGTCCTTGATATGCTGCTCGAGCGTGCCCAAGGAAATCTTCATCAAACGAGTCACGTCCTTGCGAGTCAGCAACCGAACTTCCGTCGTGTCCATGTGAAACTCCTCCTGCGCAACATGCGCAAGAGGAGTAGCGACCCTTTTTATACCTTGGTCGCAGGTGCCGATCCTTGGACAGGGTGGTTCGACAGGGCCGATGGCGCGCGCGACGATCTAACGTGCCGATGCAGCACATCCGGGAAGGCGATAACGACGCCAGTCGGGCCGCCGCTCGATCGGGTGGACCGAATGCGGGCGTTATTGGCGCGGTACCCGCCATCGGGCGAAATCCCGGCCTCGGCAAAGGAGGCGTTGAGCCGCTTGGTGAGAGCCTTTGGCTTCGGATTGATATAACGGGCCAAGGACGCGATGTCCAGGTGACCCGAGATGGCCTGCAGGTCGAAGACGTTAAAGTATGGATTGGTTGCATGGCCCACTTCCGATATCCGCGAAAGACCCTCATGCCTCAAATCGTGCACGTGAAAATCTTTTAAACACTTCTCCTTATTGGCCCGATCCCTCTCCCGCAGGCCTGCGCGTTCCGCCAGCCGTTTCCAAGCGCCCGTGAATTCCCCTTCCGTGAGAGCGAATACGCGCTCCTCCGACCGAGGCAGCGACTTCAGCAAATCCATCGTGAAGCGCTGCACGGGCACCGTGCGGGATCGCGAGTTCTTGGTATCCGGAAAGAACGCAGTTTCGTCCTCAAAGTTAACATCGCGCCAACGCAGCGCGAGGGCTTCACTCCGCCTCGGGGCCGATTCCAAAAGGAAGGCGATGAGCGATTCATACAGAGGGGAAATCGAGTAGCCGCGCCGCAACTGCTTCAGCGCTCGGTGGCGTGCCCTCTTTAAGAACCGCTGACCCTCGCTCTTGTTGCGCGCCTTTTTAGCCTGCTCGCGGGGTTCGATGAGCAATGCTTCGATCGCGAGGTCGCGCGAACGAATTAAATCCTCGCGCCGAGCGGAGCGGAACAGGCGTTCCTGCTCATCACCCTGGAGACGTCGATCACGCCCGTTGTTGACGATCGGGCGTTTGGCGCCTTTCATCGGATTCTTGGCGATCACGTAGTCCCAGCTGTCGATGGCCTTATGAATGACGGCGGACAGCAAATCCATCTCTCGTTTGACCGTCGCCGGCTTTACTTGTTTGAGGCGAGCATTTTTAAACGCGGTCAGGTGAGCCGAACGTACCTCCTCAAATGGCAGGTGCAGCCACTCAAGCTCCGTGCGTGCCTGGCGGCGCGCCTTCACCGGCTTCGGATTCTCTCCCCGGTCTGTCGCGTCCTTGAAGGCCTGACGGGCCCGGATGAGTTCGCCTCGGCTGTCCTCGAGCATGCCCTTCAGGCTGCAGACCTCGACGTCTTCCCCCTTGTGATCCACGCATTCCTCGCGGATATACCGCTCAATTAACTGTGCCGTGGTGGTGCGGCGCGCCGCAGTGGTATTGACGGGCACACCACGCAGCTCATCGGCACGGGTGGTCGTGTCAAGGGCCTCGGCTTCTTCATAGGAATGAACGCGCAGGTATTGCGACGGTCGCCCGCACGTACTGATGCGCACAAATAGTTTCAAGGGCCCGCGCGCAATCTCCGCCACGAGCTTATCCTCGCTTAAGAGCTGTTGCTTATAGGCTTTGGCCTCGGCCCCCTTATAGTGGGGAAACGCGCGGGTTAGGTCCGGGCGGCGCTTGACGGTGACGATCCACTTGGACTTGTTGACGATGCTCGACACGATGGACTCCTGGGGTAGGAGTCACGTGAAGGTACCGGTTTTAAACGTTCGACGACCTTGAAGCCGTGTCACCGAAATGGCACCAATCGCTCTTTTTGGCCCTTTCGGAGCCTCAAAATTCGATTTTAGTGGTCGGGGTGACAGGATTTGAACCTGCGACTCCTACGTCCCGAACGTAGTGCTCTACCAGGCTGAGCTACACCCCGAATCGCTTGAAAATCAGTTCTTGCGCGCCACCGCAAACTTCGCCAGTTCACTCAAGCCTTCTTTGAAAGCGGTTTCGGGAAGGGGGGCGAGTGCCGCAAGGGCTTGATCCGCCTCGCTTTGAGCGAGGCGCGCAGTGTACGCAAGACCCCCCAAGCTTGCAACGGCACGGGTGATTTCCTGCAAATGGTCGAGCCCGCCGTTTTCGATGGCGTGGCGGATCATGTTGCGCTGCTCCTCGCTGCCGTGTTGCATGGCGTAAATCAGGGGTAGGGTGGGCTTTCCTTCCGCTAAGTCATCGCCCAAATGCTTGCCGAGGCTGGCTTCGTCTGCCTGATAGTCGAGGGCGTCATCGACCAGTTGGAACGCGGTGCCGATATGGCGCCCATAGCGTGCCAGGGACTGCTCTATTTCCGGAGTGGCATCGCTCAACACGGCCGAGATTTGTGCGCCGGCTTCGAACAGCCGAGCGGTCTTGCGCCGGATCACGTCGATGTACTGAGCTTCGCTGGTGTTGGGGTGGTGTGCGTTCATCAACTGCAGCACCTCGCCCTCGGCGATCGCATTGGTGGCATCGGCCAAAATCTGCATGACCCGCATGCGATTTAAGGCCACCATCATCTGGAAAGCGCGCGAATACAAAAAGTCGCCGACGAGCACGCTTGTTGCATTGCCAAAAACCTCGTTCGCGGTGTCCCGTCCGCGGCGCAGCGACGACCCATCAACGACATCGTCATGCAACAGAGTGGCCGTGTGAATGAACTCGATGATCGCGGCGGCATCGATATGCCGTTCCTCCGAATGCCCGCATGCGCGCGCCGCCAACAATACCAAGAGCGGCCGAAGGCGCTTGCCGCCAGCATATATAATGTAGCTGGCGACTTGATCGACCAGCGCCACGTGGCTGTGAAGGCGTTGTTTTATAACCCTGTCTACGGCCTCGAAATCGGCAGTTACTAAGCCACGTATCTGTTCTAGTGTCATGAGGCGCTCAGAGCAATGCGCCATGGTACCTAAGATCGAGGCGGCTAGCGCGACACACTGGACCTGCGATGAGGGGGTTCCTAGGATCCCAGAAAGGCAGGGGGACCATCGTATTTGACCAAAACGGCTGCTACGGCTATGATTTGCGGCTCTTTTGCGGCCTCATAGGCCATTCTCGGAGTTAGTAACAATGTATGCCGTGATCGCCACGGGCGGTAAACAGTACCGCGTTCAAGAAGGTGCGGTGGTGCGTATTGAAAAGCTCGACGCGGAGCAGGGCGCCAACGTGGAATTCGACAAGGTTTTGCTGGTCGGCGCGGGTGCGTCGGTCACTATTGGTGCACCGTATGTCGGCTCGGCCAAGGTCACCGCCACGGTGGAAAGCCATGGTAAGGGCGATAAGGTCCGTATCGTGAAATTTCGCCGGCGTAAGCACTACAAGCGCGAGGGCACGCATCGCCAGCCCTACACCGACGTCAAAATCACGTCGATCGTTGCGTAAGACGTTAGGAGCATTTCGACATGGCACATAAAAAGGCAGGCGGCAGTACCCGTAACGGCCGCGATTCCCATTCCAAGCGTTTGGGCGTCAAGAAATTTGGCGGTGAGGCAGTGCTCGCCGGCAACATCATCATCCGTCAACGCGGTACGGTTTATCGTCCCGGCGTGAATGTCGGCATGGGCACGGATCACACCTTGTTTGCGACCTCGCACGGCAAGGTCGAATTTCGCGTCAAGGGCCCCGACCAACGCACCTACGTCAACGTCGTTGCCGGCGAATAGGTGAGTTGAGAGTTGAGACCGCTCGCTTGATGCGCGCGGTTAAGTTGATCGGTCAAGATAAGGGGGCGCCACCGCCCCCTTTATTTTTGCGGCGCGAGAAGT
>Ga0206816_1056_pt1 | contig 28643 bp, 26 predicted proteins | sample Alteio_BWOrgCont_88_FD_152866 | JGI IMG/M metagenome (GOLD analysis project Ga0206816, IMG submission 152866) | Enriched cells from forest soil in Barre Woods Harvard Forest LTER site, Petersham, Massachusetts, United States -... | ecosystem: Environmental > Terrestrial > Soil > Temperate forest >... | reverse complement strand
ATAACACCAACAAGGGCGGGGAAAATGGCCGGCCAATAATGCCGGTTTATTAGTGTATCGGTCGTTGATGAGGTCGGGTCGGGAGAAGAGCAGTCGAAAATAGGTAGTTTTTCATTCCCTCAAAAAAGTTACTTCATAAATTAATCTAAATTTATAAATTAGACCTTTTAACTGATCATAAAACTAAATCATGAAGAAAATTTACTTAATCCTGTTCTGTTGCCTGGCAATTACGGGCAGTATGCTGGCCCAAACACCGCATATCCCTACCCCAAAAGAGCATTTTGGCTTCAACATTGGCGATGATTACCAACTGGCTAATTACACCCAAACAGAAGCTTACTTTAAAAAGCTGGGTACTTCGCCACGCGCAAAGTACGTGGATATCGGTTTAACCGAAGAAGGCCGCCACCAGTTTATGCTGATCGTTTCTTCGCCCGAGAACATGAAGAAGCTTGACTTCTATAAAAACATCTCGCAAAAAATGGCCCGCGCCGAAGGCTTGACCGATGCGCAGGCTAAAGCGATGTCGTTACAAGGAAAAGCCATTGTTTGGATAGACGGCGGCCTGCACGCCAGCGAAGTGGTAGGCGCGCACCAATTGATACAAACCGCTTATGACTTTGTGAGCCGTAATGATGCGGAAACCAAGCGCATACTGGATAAAGACATTATACTATTTGTACACGCCAACCCAGACGGCCAGGAACTGGTTTCTAACTGGTATATGAAGGATAAGGACCCCAAACTGCGCAGCACCAACACGCCGCGCTTATGGGAAAAATACATTGGCCACGATAATAACCGGGACTTTTATATGATGAATATGAAAGAAACCCAAAACATTACCCGCCAGCAATACCTGGTATGGTTACCACAAATAGTTTATAACCACCACCAGGCGGGCCCTGCGGGTTCGGTTGTTGCCGGCCCGCCGTTCCGCGATCCGTTCAACTATGTTTACGATCCGTTATTGGTTACCAGTATTGACGCGGTAGGCTCGGCTATGAACAGCCGCCTGAATAAAGAAAATAAACCGGGTTATACCCAACGGTCGGGCACCGAATTTTCTACCTGGTGGAACGGTGGTTTACGTACCGCTACTTATTTCCACAATATGGTGGGCTTATTAACCGAGATCATCGGCAGCCCTACCCCATCAAGCATCCCGGTTGTGCCCGAGCGTTTGATTCCAAGCAGCGCTACGCCATTCCCGATATTACCACAAACCTGGCATTTTGTACAATCTATTGATTATTCGGTATCATTAAACTACGCCGTATTGGATTATGCCGCGCGTAACAGCGATGCGCTTTTATACAATATGTACCAGATGGGTAAAAACTCCATCGAACGGGGCAGCAAAGATACCTGGACATTATCACCAAAACGCGCCGATGCGATCAATGCAGCGGCAGCAGCGGCCCGTGCGCCGCGCGATACTACAGCCGCAGGCGGCCGTGGTGGTCGTGGAGGAGGTGCCGGAGCAGTAACCGTTGGCGGCGGTGGCCGTGGCGGTAACATAGCTATAAAATATTTTGATACCGTATTAAAGAATCCCGCCCTGCGCGACCCGCGTGGTTATATTATGACTGCAGATCAGCCGGATATGGGTACCGTAGTGCGTTTTATAAATACTTGCTTACGGTCGGGCTTAGTGGTTGAAAAAGCAACCGCGCCGTTTACCGTTGAAGGTAAAAGTTACCCGGCAGGTTCTTATGTTATCAAAACCGCGCAGGCTTTCCGCCCCGAGGTTTTGGACAGGTTTGAGCCGCAGGATCACCCTAATGATTTCTTATATCCCGGTGGTCCGCCGATACGTCCGTATGATATGACCGGCTGGACATTGGCTTACCAGATGGGCGTTCATTTTGACCGTATACTGGATGATTTTAAAGCACCATTAATGCGTATTCCTTACGGCGAATTGCAGCCGATGCCGGTGGCTCCTGCCCCTACTACCGCAAGCGCGGGTTATATGGTGAGTGGTTTGGCTAATAACTCGTTCATAGCTATTAACGACCTGTTTAATGCCGGTGCCGAAGTTTACCGCACCACAGCAGCCGAAGGAAATTACCCGGCGGGTACTTTTTACGTAGCCGCATCAGCTAAAGTTAAAACAGTATTGGATAAAGCCGCTAAGGATTTGGGTGTACAGGCCATTGCCGTAAGCGCTAAGCCTGCAAACCTTGCGCCTATCGCCGCTGCGCGTATAGGTGTTTGGGATCAGTATGGCGGTTCTATCAACTCGGGCTGGATACGCTGGATGATGGAGCAATACCATTTCCCTTTCCGATTGGTTTACCCGCAGGAACTGGATGGTGGCGACCTGAAAACAAAATTTGATGTACTGATATTTGTAAATGGCGCTATTCCTAATGCAGCCCGTGGTGGCGGTGGTGGTTTCGGTGGGGGTGGTGGCCGTGGCGGTCGCGAAGTCCCTGCCGAGTTTGCCGTGATGCAAGGCAGCGTCAGCGCTGAAAAAACTATTCCGCAGTTAAAAACATTCCTTGAAGCAGGTGGCACTATCGTAACCATCGGCAGCAGCGCCAATTTAGCTTATGACCTGAATTTGCCGGTTCATAATGCGTTGGTTGATAAAGTGAATGGCAGGGACGTACCGTACTCAGGCGATAAATTCTATGTGCCAGGAGCAGTATTGCGCGTATCGCTTGATCCTACACAACCCGCTAACTGGGGTATGTCGTCAGAAGCAGATGTGATGTATGATAGCAGCCCGGCCTTCAAGCTGGATGCCGACGCGGCAAGCAAGGGCGTTAAACCGCTGATGTGGTTTAGCACCGATAAACCATTACGCAGCGGCTGGGCCTTTGGTCAGAAATATTTGAAGGACGATGTTGCGGCATTCTCGGCCAAAGTTGGTTCGGGGTCGTTATATGTTTTCGGGCCGGAAATTACTTTCCGCGCGCAATCACATGGAACGTTTAAATTGTTGTTTAACGAGTTGTATAAAAAATAGACAGGCAAATGGGAGACGCAAAATATTAGGTCTCTACATAACAAAAGAAGCAGGGTTTGAGATGACCCTGCTTCTTTGTTAAATAGGTTGCCACCGCCGCTTGCAAAAGTACAGGCACTTGATTATATTTGGTTTATATTAATAGTTATGGACAAGGATATAGCATTGGTAATTTCAGAAATGCTTATAAAGCAGGATGAAACCACCGGACAGATAAAAGAGACAAATAATATCTTAAGGGATTTTATGGGTATGTCCATCAAACAATGGGAGCAACAACAAACTTTTAATGAAATATTTGCGACTGAGTTAAAAGAAATTAAAGGAGATGTGTCTACTATTAAAAAAGACGTGTCTGCGTTGGTTCAATTAGAAAGCAGGATAAAAGCAATGGAGGAACGGGAAGCTAAACTTGAAAGCAGGGTAGCCAACATCGAACGATTGTTAAAAGCATCTTAGTTATTTTTTAAAAGACAGAAAAAAGGCAGGACTATAAAAAATGATCCTGCCTTTTTGGTAAAATTGATTTAACTAATTTCAACCAAGATCAATCAAGCTTTTTATCAAATTCTTTAGACTTATTATCAAATTTTATAGACTTTTATAAGCATACAAAAACGGGTTAAAATATTATGAAAAAAATCTTTTTACTTACTGCTTTCATAGTAGTAATTGACTGTTTATCAGCAGCTATTGCACAACAATCGCCCATAACGGTGAAGAAATCAACCACGCGGCATGGGCCGGAAAAGGGATCGCTGATAATTATTGGCGGCGGTGGCTCTACACCGGCAATCTGGGCCAAATTTACAGAATTGGCGGGCGGAAAAGACAAGGCACGGATCATTGTAATTACCACCGCTTCGGGTGATTCAGCGGAATTTAGTATGCCTACGGTAAACGCCGTAAAAAAAGGCACGGGCGTTCAAAATGTGACCATTGTACATACCGGTGATCTGGAAGTAGCTAATTCTGACCAGTTTGTGAATTTGATCAACAACGCCACCGGTGTATTTTTCGATGGCGGCAGGCAATGGCGCCCGGCAGATTCATACTTAAATACCCGCGCCCACCAGGCATTTTTCGACCTGCTTAACCGGGGTGGGGTAATTGCAGGGAGCTCGGCAGGGGCATCTATACAAGGCTCGTTTTTATGGCGGGGCGATACGGAAGGTGCTCAGATCCAGGTAGGTGACCATACGCAGGGGTTGGGTTTTCTTAAAAATTCGGTACTCGACCAGCACGTAATGACCCGAAACCGAATATTTGACCTTACCGATTTCATCAAACAAGCCCCCGAAATGATCGGCATTGGCCTGGAGCAAGCAACCGCCGTATTGGTGCAAAAAGATACACTTACGGTAATCGGCAAAGCCTACGCGCTTATATATGACTACAATACCATCATGGGCAACGGCCCCAAACATGTGGTAAACGGCAAAGAGAATTATAATGCCTCTAACGGGCCATTCTTCTTTTTACATGAAGGCCAGCAATATGATATGAAAACGAGGAAGGTTATCGAGCCGCACGCTAAAAGGTTAGCGGCAATACCTGTTAGGAAAACAACGGCTAAAAAAGCCTCGGGAGATGATGAATAAGCAATTGATTATCAGTAGAACCTATTAGAGAAAACATAGAAATGAAAAAATATATATTGATGAGTTTATTGCTTGTGCAGGCCATATCATTTGCCTGGGCGCAGCAAACTCCTGCCAAAAAAGCACTAACGCCGATAAACGTATACCCGGCAATAAAAATTAACCGTTCGCCAACCCGGCACGGACCCGAAAAAGGCTCATTGCTGATTACCGGCGGTGACGAGGGTGATAATAAGGCGATCTGGAATAAGTTTACCGAACTTGCCGGAGGAAAGGACAAGGCAGTTGTAGTAGTGGTTACTACCGCCACAGGCGATAGGGCGGCTACTGACCTTGCAGATGTAAACAACATTAAAAAGCAAACCGGCATTGCTAATGTAACCCTTTTGCATACAGCAGATTTAAAAGAGGCGAACAGCAAGAAATTTATTGAACCGTTAAACAATGCAACAGGTGTAATTTTTGTTGGCAGCCATCAATGGAAGATAGCCGACTCCTACTTAAACACACTTACGCATAAAGCGTTTTTTGATGTGTTGAATCGCGGCGGCGTAATTGCAGGTTCAGCTGAAACAGCCGGCGTTTTAGGATCATTTTTATGGCGGGGCGATACGCACGGGCCCCAAATAACCGTAGGCGACCATACCCAGGGCCTGGGCTTTTTTGAAAAGTTCTGCTATTGACCAGCATTTATTTGTTCGTAACCGCGAATTTGACCTTATCGACCTGATCAGGAAATCGCCTAAATTAATTGGAATAGGTATAGACACCGCTACTGCTATTGTTGTACAAAAAGACACCTTGTCGGTTATCGGCAACGCGTTTATAGCTATTTATGATTACAATACCGTAATTGGGCAAGGGCCTAAACACGTGATCAATAACAATGAAGATTTTAACAATTCAGACGGGCCGTTCTTCATGATGCATGCGGGCCAGCGATATGATCTTAGTGCAAGAAAAGTTATTATTCCTCCGCGCAGGCGGGGCGGTGCCGGAGCAAGGCCAGCCGCAGCAGCTACTGCCGAGCCGGAGGGTGTGGATGATAAATAAGTTATCAGCTTTCAATATTTATATAGGTATGAAGCAGGATGTAAACGATCCTGCTTTTTTTATTGGGTATAGTGCAAATTTGTTTATGTCCGTTTAAATTGGTTATTTAAACAAATAATTAAATTCATTGATAAGTTAATTCAAAAAAAGTATGTCTTTATTTTACTTTTTAGCCACTTTTTTACTGCTGGTCCGCTTAAAAAAGCAACTTGTTGATCCCATGCTAAAAATCAAATGGGACAGGAAACTTTCTTTAGCAGCCTGGGGTACCCTTGGGTTAGGCCTTATAACAATGGCCTATCTAAATAATATAGCCGACTGGCTGGACGGATCTATCGGCAGTTTGACTTTGTTGGGTGTTTTGTTCTATATAAATAAACAACCTGATTTTAGTGGTTTCAAGTTCTTTTTGTGGGCCCATGTCCCACTGGTAATTGTGGGGATAGTCACAAGCTTAACACAAATTATTGCACCAACATTTTACGAAACATGGGATACCTATTTTGATTTTGCGGGTGTGGGCGCATTTGTTTGGATATTCGCCCGCTGGATAAACTCCAAAAAGCAGCGTGAAGAATTAAAGATGGTCAACTTCCGCAACCAACAATTAGATGTATTGGTTGCCCAGCGCACTACCGAACTCACCGAACAAAAAAACGAATTACAAAATACCGTTGAGTTATTAAAAGCTACACAGGCACAGTTAATACAACAGGAAAAGCTGGCCTCATTGGGCGAGCTTACAGCCGGGATTGCGCACGAGATACAGAACCCGTTAAACTTCGTGAATAATTTCTCGGAAGTTAGTATGGAGCTGGTTGACGAAATGGGCGAGGAATTGGCCAAAGGCGATACCGCCGACGCAATGGCAATAGCCAACGATATTAAGCAAAACCTGGAAAAAATAATACACCACGGTAAACGTGCCGATGGCATTGTGAAAGGTATGTTGCAGCATAGCCGGGCTAGTACAGGTGCAAAGGAGCCAACAGATATCAATGCGCTGGCTGATGAATATTTACGATTGGCCTATCATGGCCTGCGGGCAAAAGATAAATCGTTCAATGCCGAGTTGGTAACCAATTTTGATGCGCAGCTACCCAAAGCCAGTGTTATGTCGCAGGATATTGGGCGGGTGTTACTTAACCTGTTTACCAATGCTTTCTATGCTACACAGCAAAAGAAAAAGACTGCCGACTCCGACTATAGACCAATCGTTGAAGTAACCACAACAAAAACAAAAGGATTTGTTGAAGTTAAAGTAAAAGACAACGGCATAGGTATTCCCGAAGAAATTAAGGACAAGATAATGCAGCCATTTTTTACCACCAAGCCTACCGGTGAGGGAACGGGTTTGGGGCTTTCGTTAAGCTATGACATTGTTGTAAAGGGGCATGGTGGAAGTATTAAGATTACCAGCGTTGAGCGTGAAGGTTCGGAGTTTATGATTCAATTACCAATAGCGGTATAATGAAAATAATTGCAAAAATATCACTACTACTGTTGATACCTGTATTGGTCCATGCACAGCAACACTTGCCCGACAGTATTATTAGGGCATTAAAAAGCGCATCTAATGATTCTTTGCGCTATCGGGCCAACATACAGGCTTATTTATATTTTGAAGAAATAAACCGGGATAGCGCGCTTTATTATGTCAACCAAACCTTATTTCTGGCCCGGAAAAATGATAAGCAGCTGCTAATTGCAAGGGCACTTGCCAATAACGGTTATCAATTAACAAATACCGGGCATTATCCAGAGGCACTTAAAAACTTGCTACAGGCGTTTTCAATTGCTCAAAACCCCAAAAATGCAAGCAGTAGCTGGCTTTTAGCTCCGGAACCTACGCCTGAAAAAAGCCGGCTTCTCATATTATGCCTAACACACCACATGTTTGGAATTTTGATGGACCGCACACAAAATACAGAACAGGTGCTCTTTCATTTTAAGGAAGGTAAAAGGCTCGCAACGGAAATAAACAATCCGCAGCGTATCCTGATTGCCGATATGAACATTGGAAATACTTATATAGACCTTAATAGAATTGATTCTGCATTGATATTTGAAAATGAGGCAAAGGATATTGCGATTAAAATTGGGCAAAAAAAATACCTGAGCTATATTTTAACCTGCTTTGGAGATATTGCCCTGAAAAAAGGAAATAAAGCAAAAGCAAAACAATTTTATTATGAAGGCATTCATTCAGCTATTGAACAAAATAACATAGCCACCTTAATGAGGGGTTATTTGAAGCTTACAAGCTTTTACCTGGCCGAAAACGAAAAAGATTCAAGCCTTTATTTTGCAACAAAAATGTTGGAAACTATTAAAATTTTAGGCCCGACAACAAGCCAGCAAATTAATATTGGTGTAGCTTATGAGAACCTGTATAATAGTTATAAATTAAGAAAACAATTGGATAGCGCATTTAAATACGCTGGTCTTGCCCTCATTGCTAAAGACAGTATATTTAAAAAAAGGATTGAAAATTTAGCTCAGTTTCAAACCCTTTCTTTCAGGGAGCAGCTTCATTTGCAGGACCTGGAAAAAGAGAAAGTGGTTTATCAAAACACAATCAGAACGTATGCTTTGCTTGCCGGACTGGGTGTTTTCCTGGTCATTGCATTAATACTTTATCGCAATAACAAACAAAAGCATAAGGCTAATAAAATATTAGAAAATACGCTCACTAATCTTGAAACCACCCAAACCCAACTTATCCAATCAGAAAAATTGGCTTCTCTCGGAGAACTAACCGCAGGCATTGCACACGAGATACAGAACCCGCTAAACTTTGTCAACAACTTCTCGGAAGTAAGCATGGAACTGGCTGTTGAAATAAAAGATGAATTAAAGCTGGGTAACATTGATGAGGTTATTGATATAGTCGATAACATCGAGCAAAACCTTGAAAAGATAATCCACCACGGCAAACGTGCTGATGCCATCGTAAAGAATATGCTGCAACACTCACGCAATAACTCGGCAGAAAAAACGCTGACAGATATTAATGCCCTTGCCGATGAATACCTGCGGCTGAGTTATCATGGATTGAGGGCAAAGGATAAGTCCTTTAACTCTAATATGTCTACCGATTTCGATTCATCCGTTCCAAAGGTAGAAATGATAGGACAGGATATTGGCCGCGTATTACTCAACCTGTTCAACAACGCCTTTTATGCAGTGCAGCAACGCAAAAAAGCTGATGGTGATAGTTATAAACCAGAAGTTAAGGTTAGCACCAAATTGAGCGGAAAATTTGTTGAGATCAAAGTAACCGACAATGGCACCGGCATACCCGACAATGTAAAAGGCAAAATACTACAACCATTTTTCACTACCAAACCAACCGGCGAGGGTACGGGCTTAGGTCTTTCTTTAAGTTACGATATTGTAGTAAAGGGACACGGCGGGACAATGGATATTAAGAGCGTCGACGGGGAATACACTGAGTTTATAATAAACATCCCGGTATAATAATTAAAAAGCTATATTTAACCATAATGAAAATATTAGTAGTTGACGACGAGGCGGATGTACAACCGCTTTTTATACAGCGTTTTCGCAAAGAGATACGCGACCATGAACTGGAGTTCGACTTTGCCCTATCGGGCGAGGAAGCACTGTCTTATTTAAAAGAAAAACACCAGGAAGTGGTTTTGATATTATCCGACATCAATATGCCCGGCATGAGTGGTATTGAGTTGCTCTCGAAAATACGCCACGACTATGATGCGCCGCCACCCGTTGTGATGATGATAACCGCCTATGGCGATGAAGAAAATCACCGCCAGGCTATGCAAAACGGTGCCAATGATTTTTTAACAAAACCGCTTGATTTCGCGTTACTGAAGGAAAAACTTAAAACATTGATACACTAATGGCTAAGATATTAGTAGTTGATGACGAAGCCGATCTGGAATTGCTGGTGAAACAAAAATTTCGCCGCAAAATAAGGGAGAATATTTATGAATTTGTCTTTGCCCAAAACGGGGAGGAAGCCTTAGTAAAAGTAAGCGAACACCCCGACCTGGATATTATATTAAGTGATATTAATATGCCGGTGATGGACGGGCTTACTCTGTTAAGCCGCCTTCCCGAGGCAAATCCCATGCTTAAGGCAGTAGTTGTATCAGCCTATGGCGATATGCAAAATATCCGCACGGCAATGAATCGCGGCGCGTTCGACTTTATAATGAAGCCCGTTGATTTTGATGACCTGGACCTTACCATGGAAAAAACCATCCTGCACGTAAAACAGCTACAGGAAACCATAAAGGCCATTAAAGAAAACAACATCCTTAAAATGTATGTGGATGAGAATGTCCTCAATTTTATGACGCATAAGGAATTTGAAGGCAGCCTGCTCAAAAACGAACTGGTGGAAGCCACTATTATGTTCATTGATGTTTGCAGCTTTACAGCGATTACAGAACAGGTAGCGCCAAACACCGTAGTTAACCTGCTGAACGGATTATTTGATAAAATAGTTAAAGAGATAATAGCACAGGGCGGCCACGTAGATAAATTTATGGGCGATGCGGTTATGGCCGTTTTCAGGGGCGATTATCACCTGGACAAAGCCATTGATGCCGGATTAGCTATCAGGGAGCAGCTAAAAAATACCGATGAAATAAAGGTGGGCGATATTAATTTTAAACCGGAAATATCAATAGGCATCAATTCGGGCGAGGTTGTGTCCGGCAATATCGGTTCGGCCTCATTAAAGCGCTTGGATTATACCGTCATCGGCGATGTAGTAAATTCTGCTCAGCGTTTACAGGCATCCGCCAAGCCAAACCAGATCATCATCGGCGAAGAAATATACAATAAAGCAAAAGAGTCTTTCAGTTGCGAAAAAATAGGCGAAGTGATTTTGAAGAACAAAGCCAAACCGGTTACTATTTACCAGGTTTTAGAGTAATATATTATTCGATGTTAAATGATGTGCTTTCGACTTTTGGATTTGACGCAAATCAATACACCATCCATCAATTAGGAACCGGCCTCATCAATCATACCTGGAAGCTAACAGATAATAAAGGCGAAGATAAATTCATGCTGCAACAACTCAACAAAAGCGTTTTTAAATCGCCTTATCATATCGCAGAAAACACAGAAAAGATAAAACAATATCTATTACAACGTCACCCCAATTATCTTTTTGCCGCACCTTTGCCAACTACAACCGGCGAAACACTCGTAAAAAGCAATGAAGAATATTACCGCCTGTTCCTGTTTATAAAAAGCTCAACCACAATAACAACCGTTCAAACGCCCGGTGGAGCTTATGAGGCAGCGAATCAATTTGGGCAATTTACCCGGTTGCTAAGTCAATTTGATATTAACCGGCTCCATTATACGCTGCCTGGTTTTCATAATATATCAGCAAGATTTATCCAATTTCAGCAAGCGATAAAAACAGCCAATCCAGATCGCCTTAATTTAGCAAAGGAATCTATAGCTAAAGTATTAACGCATCAAGACATTGCAAAAGCTTACGAAAACATTGTTGCTGATAAACTAATCCCGCTGCGTGTTATACATCATGATACCAAGATAAGCAATGTGCTGTTTGACACTAATAGCAAAGGCCTTTGTGTAATAGATTTGGACACCGTAATGCCGGGCTATTATATAAGCGATGTGGGCGATATGATGCGCACCTATCTTTCGCCTGTTAATGAGGAAGAAAGGGACTTGGTTAAAATAAAAGTGCGCGAAGATTTTTTTACAACTATAACTCAAGGTTATTTAAACCAAATGGGCGGCGTATTAACCGATATAGAAAAAAACCTGTTTGTATATTCAGGTAAGTTTATGATCTACATGCAGGCGTTGCGCTTTTTAACAGATCATTTAAATAACGACGTTTATTATGGTGCTGCTTATACCGGCCATAACCTGGCAAGAGCCAAAAATCAGCTTACATTATTAGAAAAATATTTAGAAGCAGGAGATAAGTTTCAGCAAATTGTGGATACTTGCATTAATGAATAGATAGCAGGATATGAAAGGCATAAAATTTTTAATCATATTTATTTTAACAGGTTATATCAATTGCGTCAATGCCCAATCCCTAAAATACATATCCGGCAATAATAGTTGGAACCCTGATTCATTAGGCAATCAACGTGCCGTGGTAACGGTTACCGCAAGTAACCCGGTAAGTAAAGTTGTTATCGAATGGCGCCGCCACGATGATCCTTCCGGAAAAGAGATAATTATTGTTGATGCAAAAACCAACAAACGTGTTTTAAACGTTAAGGCCGAAAATATCTCACGTGAAAGCGGAACTATTTATTTTGAGCCTACATCAGGCGCGGGTAAATATTACGTCTATTATATGCCTTATAAAGTTAAGGCCAAATCCAACTATCCCAACGCGATATATAACAAGATGCAAAACACGGCATCTGCTGATTGGTTAAGCAAAACGGGAAACGCTGTAGCAGCAAACGTTTCATATATTGAATCGGTAAATGCCATGAACAGTTTTTACCCGATGGAAGTAATTGCCACCAAACAGGAAGTTGATAATTTAATCAATGCCATTCCAAACAAAGCCTATTTAGTTTTTACCGAAGATCGCCTCCACCCCACCAAAATGCAGCATGATCTACCACAACGGTGGATACAAAAAGGCATCACCTCTAAATTTACCGATGCAGCTTTAAAGGGTGAAAACTTCAGTTACCAGTTAGGCATCTACCCGGTAACAGAAAATATTAATAATATAAAGCTAATTTTTAGCGATTTGAAAGATGCCGCCGGGCATCACATACCGGCATCGGTAATGTCGTGCTTAAATACAGATGGAACCAAATACGATGGTACACCTTTAAGCAATATCGTCAATGTAAATAAAGGAGATGTGCAGGCTTTATGGTGTTTGGTGAATATTCCTGCTAAAACAGCAGCCGGCAGTTATTCCGGCATAGTAACGGTGAAAGCTGACAACGCATCGGCAACAATTATTAAAGTGTCCATTCAGGTCAAAGACCAGTTAGCGGTAAAAGGCGGGGTTAACAATCCGCAAAAACAAACCCGTTTAACCTGGCTTAACTCGACTTTAGCGCAACAAAATGACGTAATAAAGCCTTATACGCCTTTGCAATTGGATACAATGACCGTTAGTTTATTAGGCAGAAAAGTAAAGCTGAATAAAACCGGCTTTCCCGAACAAATACAAACGTTCTTTACGCCCGAAATGACGGAAATGACTACTATACCAAAAAATATTTTGGGCGAGAACGTTCACTTCCACGTTGTTAGCACGGCGACGCATAAGGACATCGTGTTTAAAAGCGAGGGGGTAAACTTTACCGAAAAACAACCGGGTACTTTTAAATGGACCGCCCAAAATTCTTCCGAATTTTTAAATATGGACGTAGTCGGCTCGATAGAGTTTGATGGTTATATGGCCTACACCGTAAAATTGACCGCGCTAAAAGACGTTGCTTTGGACGACATAAAGCTGCATATCCCTTTTGATAAAAACGCATCTAAGTATCTGATGGGTCTCGGGCAAAAGGGCGGCCTGCGGCCCGATACCGTAAACTGGAAATGGGACGTAGCCACCAAAAACCAGGACGGCGCCTGGATAGGCGATGTGAATGTGGGCTTGCAATACTCGCTGCGCGATGAAAATTATGTTCGCCCGCTAAACACCAATTTCTACCTGCAAAAACCGCTGGTATTACCAACCTCATGGGGCAATAATGGCAAGGGTGGTATATTGGTTACTATAAAGGGCCGCACTATGCTATCCGAAAATTACAGCGGCGCAAGGATGATGAAAAAGGGCGATGTGCTGTATTATAACTTTACACTGCTCGTTACTCCTTTCCATGCCCTCAATACTGATTTTCAATGGGCAACGCGTTTTTATCATAAATACAATAATCTGGATACCATAAAAGCGACCGGCGCAACCGTGGTGAATATTCACCATGCTACGCCTATAAATCCTTATATCAACTACCCGTTCATCGCGCATAAAGCCATGAAGAGTTATATTGATTCGGCACATTTTTTAGGCTTAAAAGTTAAGATATACAATACCGTCCGCGAACTTTCCAACAGCGCTTATGAAACCTTCCCGATGCGGAGTTTGGGGCATGAGATCTATTCAACAGGCAAAGGCGGTGGCTATTCGTGGTTACAGGAGCATTTGGGCGATGATTATATTCCGGCCTGGTATGTACCCGAAATTAAGGATGCGGCTATTATTAACAGCGGGATGAGTCGCTGGCATAATTATTATGTAGAGAGAATGAACTGGCTGGTGCAAAATGTGGGTATTGATGGGATTTATTTGGATGATGTGGCATTCGACCGCATCACCATGAAACGTATAAAACGCGTATTGACACAAAACGGACATCCTGGAATTATTGATTTGCATTCGGCCAATCAATACAACAAGAGCGATGGTTTTAACAACAGCGCCAATTTGTATATGGAGCATTTCCCATATTTGAACCGTTTATGGTTTGGTGAGTATTTTGACTATGAAAAAAACGGCCCTGATTTCTTTTTGACCGAAGTCTCGGGCATCCCGTTCGGTTTAATGGGCGAGATGCTGCAGGGCGGGGGCAACCCATGGCGAGGGATGATCTACGGTATGACCAACCGTATGCCCTGGAGCGACAATGCCGACCCGCGCCCGATTTGGAAAGCATGGGATAACTTTGGAATGCAGGGCACAAAAATGATTGGCTATTGGGTAGACGATAATCCCGTAAAAACCAGCGACAGTAAAATATTGGCAACCGTTTATAAAAAGAATAAAAAAGCGATGATTGCCATTGCCAGTTGGGAAGACAAGGATACTCCAATCCATTTGACTATCGACTGGAAAGCGATTAATATTGATCCTGCAAAGGCAACCATAACGGCCCCCGCCATTAAAAATTTTCAGCAAGCCAAAAAGTTTGGAGTTAATGACGAGATAATGGTGCCGAAAGGAAAGGGATGGTTATTAGTGGTTGAATAATCAAGACTACAGTTTCTTCCGCAAAAACTCGAAAACAATATAGCCTAATACTGCGGCTGCAATAGCGATCATAAAATTAGCTGCGGTGAAAACGTCGTTTAGCGCGAATAACAAACCTCTTTTTCCATTGCCCGATCTCTCATACTCGCCCATTAATAAGTTCGAATAAAACAAAAAGACGATAAATAATACTTCTATTATCGCGCGATGTAGTGCCTTTCTTTTTGCCTGTTTACTAAGCCAGGCCCTCATCACTTTTTAAGCGAATTTAAATAATCGGCGACTTCCGGGTGTTTATATTTTATAGCGTAGGAGGCAGGTGTCTGATCTTTTGCCTTTTCAGCTTTCCCGGTATATTTAAAATTAGCGTCGGCCCCGTGCGCAACCAAAACCTTGGCCATTTCCAGGCGACCATACTCGGCGGCATGCATCAAAGGTGGTACGTAATCATTGCATGCCAAATTCACGTTGGCACCCTTGGCAATAAGCAACGCGAAACAATTGGGAGCGTTATATCTCACGGCGTTTGATAGCAAGCTGTAATCGCCAAAGCAATTGTTAACATTATTGTCTTTTATATAACTGCTTATCTTAACAGTATCATCGCTTTTTAAGGCAGTTTGCAGCGAGGGCGGCATTTCCTGGGCCAGTACCATGGTAGTAAATCCGGTAAACAGCAGTGTTAAAGCAAGTTTAATTGTTTTCATGTTTTTCTTTTTAAGGTATCTAAATATACCCGGTTACGGCAACTTTTCAAAATCAATTTGAGGAAATTGTTTGATTGTCTGTTGCCTGGTTAAATTTAGTTTTAGTATAGTGAAATCGTCAAAAAAGCCGCAATTACGGAGGTAAAACAAATCATTTTCCGCTCCCCCGCTATAATCTTTGCGATAGTTGATATTGGCCGTAGCATCGCCGGTAAATTGCGCATTGTTAAACGGCAACCATTTACCTTTTGTGTCTCTTACCCATTGATTACCAAAAAATACTTTGCGGGTTACGTTGCCCATATCCGGCTCAAAGTTTTCTAAAAAGGAGTATAAACCTTTTAAATAAGTTCCTGATTTCGGCCGTTTAAAGCTGGCTATTAATTGCCAATCCGACTTTTCTTTTTCCTTAAAGTAGGCAGTGAATATGGTTGTCTTAGCAATACTATCCGCTTGCGCGTGTACTAAAAAGCAATAGGCTTTACCCGCAACCCAGGGATAGTTCATATAGCTTTGCCCGCCAGAGCCTTCACTGCCAAACTCGCCGGCATGTACGGTATTACCTTTTTTTTTAGCAGTATAATTTTCAAACTATCCGGTATCTTTTTAGGATCGTCTGTTGTGAACGGGCTCCATATTGAGAACAGGATATGCCGTTCCGCAGGCGAGTTTACCTGCATCCCAAAATAGCCACCGGTAAAACCATCCGCCATAAAATAAGAGCCTAATACATCATTACCTACCGGCACAGTCACTTCATTATAAAACCATTCGGCAGTACTTTTAACTTCATCGGGCAGTTTATAATTTAAATGTACCGATGGCCCACGATGACCCCAGTAATAATAATTACCCTGGTTATTTTTTACATAAGCCGCGCCTTTTGCTAAAGCCGGGCCGCTTAATATTAAGGCAGGAACTACTGCAAATTCTTTTCCTGTTTTACTAACCCCAATTAATTTGATTTGCATGTAGCCCGACGACTTAATCAGCACCCTGCCAAAATCAACAACTGCGGTATCATGATTAGCAATCGTTTTTGTCAAAACTGTTTTATCCAATATCACAATTATTTTGCTTGATCCATCTGGCACCAAAAGTTTTAAAGCAATAGTTAAACTTCCCGCAGCTTCAGGCCGAACATAGATGCTGACGGTATCTTTACCATCCACCCAATTAGCAAGGCCTTTGTCGGTTATTTTAGCTTTTGCATTTTTGCTTACCCACCCATTGCCGCCAAGCGGTACGGAAATGGTGGAATCTTGCGCATCAACATTAAATCCTATAAGCAGGCAAATCACTAAAATTACCCATCGTTTACTCAACATAACAATATCCATTTTGCGATAAATATACCAGTTTCCATTGTTCTGTGATAGATAGATTTCTCATCGGTCAACCATTTGTAAACATCCAATTCCAAAACAATCATCCCAAAAAGATTGTCGTATATTTATGTAAATCGAATTAACAACATTCACTAATTCACTCAATCACTCATTCAAAATTAACAATGAACTACAACGCCCTCACCCCCGAAGAAGAAAGAGTAATACTATATAAAGGTACCGAACGCCCGTTTACCGGAGAACTGTTAAACAATAAAGCGCCGGGTTTATACGTATGCAAACGTTGCGACACGCCATTATACACTTCTGAATCAAAGTTCGATTCGTTTTGCGGATGGCCAAGTTTTGACGATGAAATATCGGGAGCAGTAAAACGTATTCCTGATGCCGACGGCCATCGTTTGGAAATAGTTTGCGCTAATTGCGGTGCCCACCTGGGCCATGTTTTCCATGGCGAATATTTGACATCTAAAAACACGCGGCATTGCGTTAATTCGGTTTCTATGAAATTCGTTCCAAACCCATAACAATTGTTTTACCAAATTATTAACCATCTGTTAATGCTGATTTAACGACCTGTTAATCATGTGTTTTTAATCTCCACAAAATTTTTGTTTATAACTTATGCGTGATGTGTAAAACTATCACTAACAACAAAAAAACTCAAACCATATCTTTGGATATAAGTTCTAAAAAAGCTATCTAAATTTATCGGTGGTCCTTGCCGGTAAAGTAAGGGAACATGGTAAAACATGGGCTGACGTACAAAGGTTTTTAATAGTAAAGCAGGGTAAGAGCGGTTGATTTTTGAGGAGTTAATAGTGGCAATAGCTACATTTTATCTAACTACTCTGCATCGCTGTCTGCTAACTATCCGCGTCACATTCCCGTTACACTAAGACAGTTAGCTTGCCGGACTTAAATAAATATTGAAAAGCATTATGGAGCAGGAAACCGAATTATTATTGAAAGAAAACAAAGACCGCTTTGTTATTCTCCCCATTAAGTATCCCGCCATTTGGGAGATGTACAAAAAATGTGAAGCCAGCTTTTGGACAGCCGAGGAGATTGATCTTTCGGATGATATGAAGCATTGGGAAAACATGAATCCGGGCGAAAAACATTTCGTATCGCATATCCTTGCTTTCTTTGCCGCAAGCGATGGCATTGTGAACGAGAACCTTGCCGTAAACTTCATGAGTGAGGTGCAGTTACCCGAGGCCCGTTGCTTTTATGGTTTCCAGATCATGATGGAGAATATCCATTCAGAAACTTATGCGTTGTTAATTGATACTTATATAAAAGATCCGGCAGAAAAGGACCGTTTGTTCCACGCTATTGAAACCGTTCCCTGCGTTGGTAAAAAAGCGCAATGGGCGCTGCGCTGGATAAACAATGGCAGCTTTGCCGAACGTTTGATAGCTTTTGCAGCGGTTGAAGGTATATTCTTCTCCGGCAGCTTCTGTTCTATCTTTTGGTTAAAGAAACGCGGATTGATGCCTGGGCTAACCTTTAGCAATGAGCTGATATCGCGCGATGAAGGTATGCACTGCGAATTTGCCTGCTTGTTGTACCGTATGCTGGATAAAAAGCTTTCTAAAAAAGCAGCCACAGCCATTATTATGGATGCGGTAGAAATAGAAAAAGAGTTTATCAGCGATGCGCTTCCTGTTAGTTTGATCGGTATGAATGCCAAAATGATGAGCCAGTATATTGAATTTGTGGCCGACAGATGGTTGGGCGAATTGGGCTACGATAAGGTTTACGGCGCATCAAATCCGTTCGATTTTATGGAAATGATATCCCTGCAGGGCAAAACCAACTTCTTTGAAAAACGCGTAGGCGATTATCAGAAAAGTGGCGTATTGAATACGCAGGAAAGCAAATCATTCTCGCTTGACGAAGATTTTTAAAAAAACATCACCAATAAAAAAACAACAATAAATCAATAACCCCGGTTAGGTAATCCACTAACCATAAATGCCAAGATTATGTACGTAATAAAAAGAGACGGAAAACAAGAGTCGGTAAAATTCGACAAAATAACCGCACGCATTGAAAAGCTGTGTTATGGTTTAAATCCTGCATTGGTCGACCCAATTGATGTCGCCAAAAAGGTAATTGAAGGCTTGTTTGACGGGGTGACGACATCAGAGTTGGATAACCTGGCTGCCGAAACCGCCGCATCATTAACCACCAAGCACCCGGATTATGCTTTGCTGGCTTCGCGTATAGCTGTCTCTAACCTGCATAAAAATACCATCAAATCGTTTTCAGAAACAATGAAGCTGATGTACTTCTACGTTGATCCTAAAACCGGTAAAAACGCGTCGTTGTTAGCGGAAGACGTTTGGGGCATCATCGAAAAAAATGCCGAAGAACTAGATAGCAGCATCATTTATGACCGCGACTTCGGTTTTGATTATTTCGGTTTTAAAACCCTCGAAAAATCGTACCTGTTAAAGTTGGACGGAAAAATAGCCGAACGCCCGCAGCATTTGTTTATGCGCGTGGCCGTTGGTATCCATAAAGAAGACATAGAAAGCGCCATCAAAACTTACAACCTGATGAGCGAACGTTGGTTTACACATGGTACACCAACCCTGTTTAATGCAGGCACACCAAAACCGCAAATGTCATCCTGCTTCCTGTTGACCATGAAGGATGATAGTATTGATGGTATATATGATACTTTAAAACAAACCGCTAAGATATCACAAAGCGCGGGTGGTATTGGTTTGAGCATCCACAATGTAAGGGCTACAGGCTCGTACATCAGCGGTACAAATGGCACCAGCAACGGTATCATCCCAATGCTGCGCGTATTTAATGATACCGCCCGTTATGTTGACCAGGGGGGTGGCAAGCGCAAAGGCGCTTTCGCTATTTATTTAGAGCCGTGGCACGCGGATATATTCGAATTTTTGGACCTGCGCAAAAATCACGGTAAGGAAGAAATGCGCGCCCGCGACTTGTTCTATGCCCTTTGGGTATCGGACCTATTTATGCAGCGTGTTGAAGCCAACGAAGACTGGAGCTTATTCTGCCCACATGAAGCACCTGGATTAGCCGATTGCTTTGGTAAGGACTTTGAAAAGCTATATAAAAGATACGAGAAAGAAGGCCGCGCCCGCAGGGTAGTTAAGGCACAGGAGCTTTGGTTTGCAGTACTGGATGCCCAGGTAGAAACAGGCACACCATACCTGTTGTATAAAGATGCTGCCAACAGCAAATCGAACCAACAAAACTTAGGTACTATTAAAAGTTCTAACTTATGTACCGAGATATTAGAATATACTTCTGCCGATGAGATAGCCGTTTGTAACCTGGCATCATTAGCATTACCACGCTATGTACGTGATGGCAAATTCGACCACGACAAGTTATATGAAGTAACCTACCAGGTTACACTGAACCTGAACAAGGTTATTGACCATAACTATTACCCGGTTGAAGAGGCGCGTAACTCGAACATGAAGCACCGCCCGGTTGGTTTGGGTGTGCAGGGATTAGCTGATGCTTTTATCCTGCTGCGTATGCCGTTTGAAAGCCCGGAAGCCAAAAAGCTGAATATTGAAATATTCGAGACCATCTACTTTGCAGCCATGACCGCCTCTAAGGACCTGGCGATAAAAGATGGCCCTTACCAAAGTTTCCAGGGTTCGCCCTTATCAAAAGGACAATTCCAGTTTGACTTATGGAAGGTAAAACCAACCAGTGGCCGTTGGGATTGGGAAAACCTGCGCCTGGATGTAATGAATCATGGTGTGCGTAACTCGTTATTAGTAGCGCCAATGCCTACCGCATCCACGTCGCAAATATTGGGTAATAACGAATGTTTTGAACCATATACCTCTAACATTTACACACGCCGTGTATTAAGCGGCGAGTTCATCATCGTGAACAAACACTTATTACGTGACCTGGTGAACCGTGGCCTTTGGGATAACACCATGAAGGACAAGATCATCACTGCAAATGGTTCGGTACAAGACATACCTGAAATTCCACAAGAATTAAAGGACCTGTACAAAACCGTTTGGGAAATAAAAATGCGCGATATTATAGATATGGCTGCCGACCGCGGCGCTTATATCTGCCAATCGCAATCATTGAATTTGTTCATCAATTCGCCAAATGCTTCTAAATTGACTTCAATGCACTTCTACGCATGGAAGAAAGGTTTAAAAACCGGCATGTATTACCTGCGTACACAAGCTGCATCGCAAGCGGTTAAGTTTACCGTAGAGAACCAGGGCGGTAAAAACATGGAGCCTGTAATACCTGAAGTAGTTGAACAAATTGTTGACGAAATACCAGCCGGCCCAACATGTTCTATGGAAGAAGGTTGCGTTACCTGTTCTGCGTAAACAGAACGGTTAATGGTTCATAGCTCATAGAATCATAACACACATGGCCATTGTCAAAGAAGAAATTCGGCTGACAATGGCCATTGTCTTTTTACGTTATATTTGTATTGCCATCGCAACTGCTACTATGAACCATGAACTATCAGCCATGACCCAATCATCCAAACACGAAATTATAGCCTGCGAGCGTTGCGGCAGCAGCATTGAATGTAAGGCAAACTCTTTCACCAAATGCCAGTGCAGCGTAATACAGTTGAACCTGAACGAAGTACAATACATCAGCGAGAATTATGAGGGTTGTATGTGTGCGGCGTGTTTATTGGCGTTGCAGCAGGAGTATAGGGAGATGATAGGGATAGTTTAACTATTTGTTTATACCAAATAACATATGTTCAGTTTTTTATCTAAAAACAATAATAGAGTACGTATTCAGGGGATGGATATTTTTATTGATAACCAAAATAAAAATATCGGCAAACCTATTGAGATAGACCATGTGTTTAAATTCACACAAGCAATTCCTGAAATAAAAGTCTTTGAAAACTCTAAATTAGTTAGAAGTTTTAAAATTGATACATTAAAGGAAAATCCATATCTCGCTGGACAATTTCTGCATAGCAGGGTCATAATTCAGCCTAACAGCGCCGTCATGGTAGATGGTCTTATTTCCGGTGATGGCAAATCATCGCTTGGTTGGACCGAAGGCATAAGGCTTCAACCTTTTTATTTAGCTGATAAAAACGAATATAATTTGCAATTAATTGGAAAAGGTCTATTTGAAAGAGGGCTGCATTTCGGTGGAACTATAACACCAACAACAGTAAGGAATATTTGCGTTTGTGATAGTTGCTCTTGCAACTTCACTCTACAACATTTTCACGCAGGTTTTTTCTGACTCTCAGTATTTTTATTCATCCTATAGCAAAGAAACCTTGATTATTCCCTATCATGTTTTAAAAGATATGCCAAGGCAATTACAGGAGAACATAGAAGCGCAAAAGTTAGAAATCATAGAAGCGGAACTACCTAAACCATCCAAAAATGAAGGATCGTTTAAATACTACAATTCGCTTAGATGCCCACATTGTTTAGCGCCTTTTATTGATTTTGCAAAACATAAAGAAATTCGGCCAAATGAATATTATGGTAATACATACATTAATGAAACGCCAACTTATTGGAAAGACTAACCCTCTCTCAACACCTTCTCCACCCAACCTTTACCCCAATTTTCAACCTCCAGATCACTCCATAATGCCGGGTAAAATATGCGCTTTTGAAAACGCGGAGGCAGGTACTTTTGCCAGTTGGTACCGCCGGTAGCTTTTATTTCTTCCGGCTCGCGGTTTAGGTAACGTACAGCCGATTTATAATGCGACAGCGGCCAGTTAACATTTACATTTGCATCCAGTTGCTTCAGTTCATTCTCCAGGGCAGGCGTGGACATTCCATCGGCTTTGAACCGGTTATATAAAGCGTAAAAGTTATGCTTTATACTGGCTTTGCCTAAATTAATGAATGTTTGCGCGTATTTCTTTTCAAATTGCTTAAGTGTTAGCGTCTTTTTACCGGTTGATAATTCAGTCGCGCCAAATTTCCAGTACAGGTATTCAAATTGTTCTTCTACGGTAGCGTTTCTTAACTCTTCCCGCTTATCGCTTACTACTAAGTTCACAAAATCCGTAGCGTATATCTCAATCATTCGGTATTGCCCTGATTGAAAGCCACTTGCAGGCAATAAAGACATCCGGAATTTCAAAAACTGTTCTTTCTCCATCCCATCCACCATGATCTCGAACGATTGCGTCAACGCTTCAAAATACCGGTTTATTCGCTTTAATCTTGCAGTAAAAAATTCAACTGTTAAAGGCTGTGCTTCGGTTATTTGTTCGCACTCATGCAGGCAAAGTTTAAAGTACAGTTCAGTTATTTGATGGTAAATAATAAATATATGTTCATCCGGGAAAGGCGTTTTAGGGTTCTGCAAACTCAGTAGTGTATCCAGGTGAATATAGTCCCAATAGGTCAGGAAATCGGCATAGAGCAACCCGTCCAAATACGAGGTCATATCCTGTCCCATAGCTTCGTACTTTTCCTGTAGCCGGGCCAGTCGCTCTTCCATTTCGATGGTGAAATTCATTATCAAATGTAACAAGATTTACCAATTATGAAAACGCGTAGCGGTGTTCCGCAGTGAGCGCGAAATACCCGGTATGCCCGGAATAGTCAGGGCTTCCCTGCTGCCAGCGCTCTATCTGCCCATTTAACGGCAAGGCGTTCGCGGTATTTGGCGTAGCGACTTTTGAAGGTCATTTTCAGGAGGCTGTCTATGCCCCCTTTTACAGCTAAATTGTACAGGCTTGCCGCTTTTCGCACAGGTGAGGCATCCCACGCACGCAGGCTTAGCGAGTAGGAGCCGTCTATATATTTCATCCAGTGCCAATAGCCTGTGGGCATAAACAGGGTGTCACCGTGTTCCAAGAATACTTCGGTACCTTCTACGCCATCCAATGCCGGGAATTTGGTTGTGTCTGGGTTAGCTACGTCATAATCTTCAAGCGCGTAGGTGGCGTTGGGAATGCAGTACAGGCGGCGCTTCCATTTATTTTCGAACAGGATAACGTGTTTTCGTCCGCCAAAATGGGTATGAAATATATGCGGCAGATCAATATCATAATGTAAGAACGTAACCGAATTGGAACCACCAAAAAACATGGCCGGCATACTTTCTATAAAACCACCCATCAAATCTTTAGGCAAAACCACATCGTTTAATAGCTGCGGGGCCTGTTTAAATATATTGAAGAAGAAGATGCGCAGTTCGGTAGGTTTTGAACGGATGAGATCAATATACGCATCAAATGGCATTTCGGTAGCAGATGAATTGATAGGCTTAGTAGGGTCGGCTTTTGAATTATCATACAGCGGCACTACTTTGTTGCCGACTGCTTCCTTTAGATACTCGGGTGTCCATTTTTCGCGGGCAGGCCAGTTTTTTGTGAGGCCTTTAATAACCAGCGGACGACGGGCATCTAAATAATTCTTCTTAAAATCAGCAGGAGTTATGGTGTCTACAGTATCTATGGATCGAAGTTTAAAACTCATTCTATTTTGATGAAGGTGCAAAATTATATAAATCAGTTTACATAACTTTTACCCAATTTACCAAAATAACGTAATAAAACGATAAGGCGTATTAACAAATTGTTAATTGTGAGTCTGTAGAATTAGTTAGCGGTTTGCGGCAGGCGGTTTGCATTTATAAAAACACAAAAATCCGGTTGTGAATGCAACCGGGTTTTTGTGTTGAGCAGTTGGTTGCAGTTGCAAACGAACCCCGCAACTGTAAATTGCTCCGAAGGAGTCCTTCGGACCAACTACTTAGTTGGGCATCAACACGGTATTAACTACGTGTATCACGCCATTACTTTGGTTAACATCGGCTATGGTAATTTCCGACATACCGCCTTTTTCATCAGTTAAATAAAGCTTTTTACCTTTTTGAGTTACGGTTAAAGTACCGCCCTGTACGGTTTTCAGGGTTGCTTTGCCCATGCCGGTTTTCACCTCAGCCATCAGCTCATCGGCGCTTAACCGCCCGGCAACTACGTGGTAGGTTAAAATTTTTGTTAAAGTGGCTTTGTTTTCGGGTTTAACCAAAGTCTCAACGGTGCCTGCCGGCAATTTGTCAAAAGCCTCGTTTGTTGGCGCAAATACGGTAAACGGGCCTGCCGATTCTAAAGTCGGAACCAGGTCTGCTGCTTTAACAGCTGCCACCAAGGTGGTGTGATCCTTTGAATTTACTGCGTTTTCAACAATGTTTTTTGTTGGATACATGGCCGCGCCGCCAACCATTTTTGTTTGTGCATAAGTGTTGGGTGCAGTGGCGATAGCTACTAAGGCCAGGACCGGGATAATTAGTTTTTTCATGGTGTTTTTAATGTTATTTGATGGAAAATACGGCGAGAAATAACAAGCGGTTTTAACCGTGCAGCACTTACTTACAACCCTCGTGTTTAACAAAATAAAAACCGTTTTATTAAAAAAATCGTAGTCGCGCGGTATAAATAACAGGTTAAAAAAACAGGTCGGCAGCTACATTATCGGCGTATAATTTACCGGTTTGGGTGAGGTAAATTATATCTTTTTTTTGGTGTATCCATTCCCTTTCAAAATAAGGTTGGGCTGCAATTATTAGTTGGTTTGAAGCCGCTGCCGCGATGGTGTTTAGTTTATTTAAATCCAATCCCCACATAGTACGCAGGGAAGTCATGATGTATTCATTGAGGCGGTTGGCTTCAATTAAAAACTCCTTTTCGGCAGGTATTTTACCTTGTTCAATACTTTGTATATACTTTGCATTATTAGCCACGTTCCATTGCCGCGTTTCGCCGTTATAAGAGTGGGCCGATGGGCCAATACCCAAGTATTTTACGCCCTTCCAATAGTTAGAATTATGCCGCGAATAATGGCCTGGTTTGCAAAAGTTTGAAATCTCATAATGTTCAAAGCCATGTAATTCCATGGCACCCATCAGCAGGTTAAACTGTTCGGCGCTTTGCTGCTCGTTCATGGCAGGTTGTTTCTTTTTGTTGATAAAAGATGCCAGCGCGGTATCGGGCTCTACCGTCATGGAATAAGTGGAAACGTGGGGTACATTTAGTGCAAACACCTTATCCAAATTATGTTTCCACTTTTGATCGGTTAGTAATGGATAACCATAGATCAAATCGACAGTCAAATTTTCAAAACCTGTATCCTGTGCCCGTTTTACGGATGCTTCGGCTTCCCCTGCCCGGTGTACACGATTCATCCACGCCAGATCCTCATCAAAAAAGGACTGTATCCCAATACTAAAACGGTTAACCGGGGTTTGCCGCAAAGCTTGCAATTTGGCTTTGTGCAGATCATCGGGGTTGGCTTCGAGTGTGATCTCGGCAGATGAGGATACGGTGTGTAAGCGGGTTATGGTATCAATTAATAGCTGTATCTCGTCACTTTCTAAAATTGATGGCGTGCCGCCGCCGAAGTAAATCGTTTCGATGGTCTCGTTAACGAAATAGTCTTTTTGCAGTTCTATTTCTTTTACCAAAGCCTGTAAAAGCTCTTGTTTATATTGTAGTGATGTGCTAAAATGAAAATCGCAGTAATGGCAGGCTTGTTTGCAAAAGGGAATGTGTAGGTAGATGCCGGCCATAGAGCAAAGGTATTAATAAGCGGCTTGCCAAAACCAACCACAGCAATAATTTATTAAATGTTTTAAACAACCACTTATTCAAGGTATTTTTGCAGCGAATTAATTGCTGCTGTATAAAATGCGTTTTGCTTTTTGCCTCCTGTTAATGGCTGTTTGTTGCCCGGCAATATATGCGCAGCAGCAGGTACCTCCGGGTGTTGTCCCTATTCAAAGTATTTTAACGCCTGCTCCGCAACAGCATATTTCTGTGTTAGATTCTGTAGTGTTAGCAACAAGAGCGCACGAAAAATTTGTTATTGATTCTTTATCAATGCTGTTCATCAAGGCACCCGATTCGGCTATGCACCGCGAATACGTGTTGCGTGTACTAAAAGACAACTTATTTACGGGCACAAGTTTTTTGGATATTCCTCAAAAAAAGAAAAGCGCTGTACGAGAGGGCCATCACCGCGAGGCACGCGATCAATGGATTATTGTACTCATTATCGGGTTATTATTATATACCGGCCTGCTCAATATCGTTTTAAATAAAGACGTTAAAAATGTGCTGCAATCATTTTACCGTAAACGTGTGGTTTTACAAGCCGGTAAGGACGAAGGCTATATTAATTTCTGGTCATTTGTTGGGCTTTTTTTATTGTTTGGCGTTACGTTTGGGCTTTTCCTATACCAGGTATGTGGTTACTATAACCGATACTTCACTATTAGCGGCGTAAGGTTGTTTGTATCGCTTTCATTTATCATCCTGGCGCTGTTTGCCATTAAATTTGTGGTATTGAAAATTATAGGTTTTATATTTGATATCAACCGCCTGGTAAGCGAATATGTATCGGTTTTATACCTCACTTATTTTAATATCGCTTTTATTTTTTTACCGGTGGCCGTTTGTTTTAGTTTATTGGATGCTAAATTTGTGCCCTACCTGTTAGGCATAGCTATCTTATTGTTAATGATGGTTTTTGTATGGTTATTCCTGCGCAGCAGTGCAAATATTATATCGAATTTCAGATTTCATAAATTTTATTTATTTATCTATCTTTGTGCCCTCGAAATCTGCCCTGTTTTAATATTAATTAAGGCGCTAATATATAAAATATAGGTTTACACGAAATTGAGCAAATAAACTTTGGAAGAGAGAAAGAAAAAAGTTAAAAGCATACTTGTTACGCTGGCTAAGCCCGAGAATGATAAGAACCCCTATGCCGAACTTGCTAAGAAATATAATCTGAAAATTGATTTCAGGTCGTTTATCCATGTGGAAGGGGTGCCTGCAAAAGATTTCCGCAAGGATAAGATCAACCTTGGCGATTTTAGCGCGGTGATATTTACGAGCCGTAATTCAGCTGATCATTTTTTTCGGATCTGTGACGAAATGCGTTTTGAGGTGCCGGTAGAAATGAAATATTTTTGCTTGTCAGAAACCATTGCTCTTTATCTTCAAAAATATATCCAATACCGTAAGCGCAAGATATTTTTTGGTAAACAAAGCGCATCAGACCTGGCCGAAGTATTAAAAAAACACTCGAACGAAAAGTTTCTTTACCCGTGCTCGGATGTAGCCGCCGAAGAAACTCAAAAGTTTTTGCTGGATAACGGCTACAATTTTACCCCGGCAGTATTATTCCGCACAGTATGCAGCGACTTGTCGGACCTGGCCGAAGTTTTTTATGACATTATCGCCTTTTTCAGCCCTTCGAGCATACAATCTTTATACAAAAACTTTCCAGACTTTAAGCAAAATAACACGCGCATAGCTGCCTTTGGCGCAACAACACATAAGGCTGTTTTAGAAGCCGGTTTGATACTGGATATCCCTGCGCCAACACCCGCCGCGCCATCCATGACAATGGCTATTGAGCAGTATACCAAGCTGGTAAATAAATAATTTTATCCGCTTTGTATACTATTGCAACTTTTTTACAGTTTTTTACGTAATAATACCATCAATAGCTGTACTTTAACATAAAATTAGAAATAATTAATTATAAATTTAACCTATAATATACTAATTAAACTATCAATTACTTTTGGGCGTAAAATTTGATTTTAGGAAACATTTTTTGTGTGCCACTATCAAATTTTATATATTCGGGGGGTTGTATTTAAACTGAATTTGATTTGTAAAATGAAGCAGATATACTTTTTATTATTAACGGTTGCTACCGGAGCGGTGTTAAGTGGTTGTGGTGGATCAAAAGGAGGCCAGGATAGAGGGGAAGTTTTAGGTGTGGCCAGTAAGCCGTTCAGGATGACAATACCAGCCAATATGGTATATGTGCCAAGCGGCACATTTTTAATGGGCGAAACTGACCAGGATATCACATCGGCGCAGATTGCGCAAACCAGGCAGGTAACTATACCCGCTTTTTTTATGGATCAAACCGA
>Ga0206816_1055_pt1 | contig 28782 bp, 29 predicted proteins | sample Alteio_BWOrgCont_88_FD_152866 | JGI IMG/M metagenome (GOLD analysis project Ga0206816, IMG submission 152866) | Enriched cells from forest soil in Barre Woods Harvard Forest LTER site, Petersham, Massachusetts, United States -... | ecosystem: Environmental > Terrestrial > Soil > Temperate forest >... | reverse complement strand
CGATGAGGCTGTTTACAAAGAATAGGACGCATAACAGGATAATTCCTGTTATTAAAAAGATCAATATCTTTCCAAATTCTGATATTTGCGCAACCTCAGCTACCATGACAGCAAATTTAATAAAACAACCCGAGTTTGATGCTATAATAATTGGTGGCGGCGCCTGCGGATTAATGTGTGCCGTGCAAGCCGGTTTTTTAGGCAAACGAACCCTGGTGCTGGAAAAGAACGACAAAGTAGGTGCCAAAATACTCATCAGCGGTGGCGGCAGGTGTAATTATACCAACTTGTATGCTACGTACCAGCAATTTATATCGGCAAATGAGCATTTTGTAAAATCGGCTTTTGCACAATGGACTGTGGAGGATACTGTTAATTTTTTTGAAACTTACGGCATTATCGGCAAGGAAAAAACGCTTGGGCAATTATTCCCAACCACCGATAAAGCAAAGGATGTGGTAAAAGTTTTTACCGATCTCTGCGATGACCTGGGGCAAAAGATCCGTTGTGACGCGGATGTAAAAAGTGTAGAACAAACCGATGATGGTTTTACAGTAACCTATGAAAAGAATGGGAGGGAAGTACAACTGTCAACTCCAAAAGTCGTCATCGCCGCAGGCGGTTTACCGATACAAAAAATGGGCGCTACTGATTTTGGGTTGCGGACAGCAAGAAAATTCGGGCTTAAAATTGAAGATACCGCGCCTGCGTTGGTGCCATTAACCATTACCGGGAAAGATCAGCAATGGTATGAGCAACTTTCGGGCAATAGCATTTTTTGCCGGGTTTGGAACGACCGGATAAGTTTTGAAGAGAATATTTTATTTACGCATTGGGGTTTAAGCGGTCCCGCTATATTGCAAATTTCATCCTATTGGAAACCCGGCGAATTTATATTTATTGACCTGCTTCCCAATGAAAACATCGCTGATCTGATCCAACAGGAAAGAGAATTGAACGGCAAGAAGACCCTGCTTAACTTTTTAGCTACTTTGTATACCCGCAAATTTGCCGAGGCACTAAGTGGTTATTTGCCCATAGAAAAGAATTTGGCTTCATTAACTAAAGTAGATATAGAAAATATCAACAACCGAATAAATGAATTTAAAGTGAAACCGGCAGGCGATAAGGGGTATGATAAAGCTGAGGTTATGCGCGGCGGGGTTTCAACGGATGAACTTTCCTCCAAATCGTTAGAAAGTAAAAAAGTACCCGGCCTGTTCTTTGGCGGCGAATGTGTGGATGTTACCGGATGGCTGGGCGGTTATAATTTTCAATGGGCCTGGGCAAGTGGGTTTGTTATAGCGCAGGGGATTTGATTAATGCGTGAATTAGTGATTGAGTGAATTAATGAATGGAGAATTTTCAAATCAATTAATAGCTCTCTAAAAACTCATCTACGACATCTTCGCTATCTAAATTCAAAATGGCATTAGCAAGTTTAATTTGGCCCTTTGATATGGCAATTGCAGTGAGTGCTGCACTTGCAAGTTCCAGATCCCAGGGTTGATCAAAAGATAAATTAGCTAATTCACCCAATTCCGTCAGTGTATTATTATACGCGGGTAACAAGGCGTTCGGCAATTTAGGATTATTTTTATGTCGCTGTATTTCAATAACTGAAACTAAGCCAAATATGTTAGAATTTATAAATCGTTTTTCTTTTGCAATTCTTGTGAGGTGCGGCACAGAATAGTAAGAAGCCAATCCGACATCGCCTTGGTGGTGCAATTCATTCCATAGTTCCTGGTATATTTCGTTTATTGCCGAAACGTCATCGGTTTGCTCCAATTTCTTTAAAGCAGCCGAAGCGTTATATAAAGTGCCTTTATAGCCACCTTCCAGATCAGCCCATCGGGGATCATTGAGTTCTAATAGAGGTTCATTGATAGATTGTTTCGGAAAAAATTTACCAAGATTAAATGTCATGACAAGGCTAATTAGTCTATTGCTTTGCTGATTTCGCTTCTAAACTCTTAAAATAGGCAATCAACTTTTCAACGTTTTTCAGGCTGTATTGGTTGTTTCTAATCTGTTCAACGGCATCAGGTTCATCGCCCATTACTTCGCTCATTACGTCCACAAACTCCTGGTTGCTGATGGGTTTCATGTTGGCCGTGTTCGTTCCGTAAAAATAAATGGCGCCTTTCGCACTTTGGCTGCCACCCCCGCCGCCAATGGGGATAGAAATACCGCCGCCTACACCCGCGCCAACTCCGCCGGTGCCACCGCCGACACCTACGCCAAGTCCCGAGGCTACGCCGAAGCCGGTATCACCGCCATCATAACCTTGTGCCTGGTAAAGTTTTAACGGGCCATCTAATGCTACGCGTACAAAATCCAAATCGTAAGCCGACCAGCCGCCGTTTGCGGCAACAACAAAACTATCCTTTGCTATGGTGAACGAGCGCAGATCACTTGCGCTTAACTTTATGGGGCGTGCTTTAGGCTCTTCGCGATATTCTATATAAGCTTCTCCGCGTATTGGTCCTTTGCCCGATTGAAGTCTTATCTCGCCCGGCACGCGGCTGCCTTTTACATCGGTAAAAAAACCTTTTTGCCATTTTTGAGATTTTGCTGTTACAGTAGCCAGCAAGAAAAATAAAATGATTAAAATTGGACGCATAAATTATTTTTACACAAATAACGCATTTTTTAGATAATTAATATGATGACTGTTGATTTACGCAGCGATACCGTAACCAAACCAACACCCGGAATGTTGGAAGCCATGTTTAATGCCAAAGTTGGCGATGATGTTTTTGGCGAAGACGAAACTATTAACGAGCTGGAAGCCAAAGCTGCCGCCATTTTTGGCAAGGAAGCCGGGATATTTTGCCCATCGGGAACGATGACCAACCAAATAGCTATTAAATGTTTTACCAACCCGCTGGATGAACTGATTGCCGACCAAACCGCACACGTTTATCGATACGAAGGCGGAGGCATTGCGTTCAACTCGGGAGTATCTACGCGGTTATTGAACGGATATCGCGGTTTAATAACTGCCGAAATGATAGCGCCGGAAATTAATGCCGAGAATATTCATTTCCCGCATACCAGTTTAGTTGTTTTAGAAAACACAAGTAACCGTGGCGGTGGCAGTTGCTATACGTTGGAAAATATAAAACCAATTGCCAAACTCTGTAAGGATAAAGGCCTAAAGCTGCATTTGGATGGTGCGCGAATATTTAACGCGCTGGCCTATACCGGCGATAGCGCTTTGGAATACGGCAAATATTTTGATGGTATTTCCGTTTGTTTATCAAAAGGATTAGGCGCACCTGTTGGTTCGGTGTTTTTGGCGGATAAGGAAACGATTAAATATGCCCGCCGTGTACGCAAGGTTTTTGGCGGTGGCATTCGCCAGGGTGGATTTTTAGCGGCGGCGGGTATTTACGCGCTTGATCATCATGTTGAGCGATTAAAAATTGACCATTCACACGCGCAAATATTAACCGAACAATTAAACAAATGCAGCTGGGTAACCGGCGTATTGCCGGTTGAAACCAACCTGGTATTATTTGATACCGCTGAGCCTGCTTCTGTAGTTGTTGAAAAGTTAAGCAAACATGGCATTAAGGCACTTACTACTGCCGCACACCGCATTCGTTTTGTATTGCATTTGGATGTGCACCCGGAGCAGGTGGAATATGTGGTGAAGGTGTTAAGTGAAATGTAGAGACGCAATATTTTGCGTCTCTACGGTGCAAATCATTTAAAGGTGTTTACCTATCAGCGAGAGACGCAAAATATTGCGTCTCTACAGCAGATTACTTAATATCCCTATCCACAGATTGCCTTTCAACCATCCAGCCCGGATATTCTTTTGGCAGGGCGCTTATTTCGTCAATTGTTTTTAATTCGTCCGCTGATAATTGGATATTAATCGATTTGATATTATCATTTAACTGTTCTACCGTTTTTGCGCCGATGATGGTGCTGGTAATGCCTTTTTGCAGACGCACCCACGCCAGCGCTATCTGCGCGGCAGATACGTCATGCTGTTTACCTATTTCGGCTATAACATCAATTATATCGTAAGCTTTCTCTTTATTTATCGGTGGGAAATCGAAGGTGTCGCGCCTTGAATCGCCTGCTTTTTCGTTATTGCGCGTGTATTTTCCTGATAAGAAACCACCAGCCAATGGGCTCCACGGCATCACGGCCAGGTTTTGATCGGCGGCTACAGGTAAAACTTCGCGTTCAATATCACGACCGGATAGCGAATAGAAATATTGTAATCCCACAAACTTGTGCCAGCCGTTCTTTTCGCTGATGCCAATCGCTTTCATTACCATCCATGCGGGCCAGTTACATAAGGCTATATAGCGCACTTTACCGGTGTTTACGATGTCATTTAAGGTACGCATTATTTCTTCCACGGGTGTTTTCGGGTCAACACCATGAACGTATAAAATATCTATATGGTCCAGTTGTAAACGTTGTAAACTGGCATCAACGGATTGAAAAATATGATAACGAGAAAGGCCTACATTGTTAATGCCCGCACTCATGCGCCCGCGTACTTTGGTGGCTATTACCAGGTCGTTACGGTCGAGCCCCAGGGTTTTGATGGAATTGCCCAATAATATTTCTGATTGGCCGTAAGAATAAACGTTGGCGGTATCATAAAAATTAATACCTGAGTCAAATGCCGCTTTGATGAGGTCGTTTACGCCTTGTTGCTGTACTTTGCCTATGGCTTCCCACATGCTGCCGCTTGCGCCGCCAAATGTCATAGCACCGAAGCATAGTTCGGATACGTATAACCCGGTGTTTCCTAAAAGATTGTATTTCATAAAGATGTGTGAGTTTGATGTAAAGTAAAATTGAGTATTTGTTTTAATTAAAATGGTCAGCCTTTGGTCAAACTTAAAATTAAACGCGATGTTGGTACTGGCATGAACATGCTATTAAAGAAACTTGAAAGGATCGGGCGCGATCCTGAAATCAATGCAAAATCTGTCGGGCTTCCGTTATGTGGCGCGCATGAGAAACTGGCGGAAGATGGTTATTTTAAGTCAGTTGACTGTCAGACTTACGAAGTTTGAAAAACTTCGTAAGTCGATTTCCGCATTAATTCGCGACATGCTTTTTTGCCAGGGTGTATTCGCCCCAAAAATCAATTGGGTCGTCTGTAACTGGCATCATGGATTGTGCCCGGGCATTATTCATCGCTATTTGTTGCTCAAATGCAGGTACATCGGCCACCTTTACTTCTACAATGCCGCGCGAAACAACAACTAAACGGCGTTCGCCATTTTTGTTAGCCGCAGCGCCATTTATTTTGATGTTATAACTTAATTTTTCGATGTGTCCGTCCAGGTATTTAACAGGGATGGCAACCTCAAAAGTGTAGGTACTTTTATTTTCGAAAAGGCCTATTGCTTTTATGCCTGTTTTATTATCAATCGGTATTAATGTATCCGTAGCCATACTAATACCGGCAACGGTAAACTCATTCGATTGAGTAAGTATCTGATCATTAATTGCGTAAAATAGCGAGTCGCTAATTTTTTTAATAGCAATTGGGTCCGTATAAAAATAGGCCGGGTTATAAGCTAAGTTCCTGTATATACTTTGATAATCGTCCATTTTTTTAAAGCACGGGAATGTAACAGCAACGTGCTGTTTATCATTCTTTTTAGTTGAACCATTTACGGTGAAAGTAAGCCCGTTAGCCATTATTTTTTTTATCATTTCCGGGTCTGTAACCTGTACAGTTAAAAATATATTGTCGGCGCTGTTTGATACCGTATAGAAAATCTGCGTGCTTTTATTGAACGCGGCAAACTGGCCGCCCCATTCGGCAGCCCTGCCGTCAATTTTAATATTGCCTGGCGCAAGCAGGCTTTCATCCTGTTTATTTGGGAGTTTTTGCGCAGAAGCTGTTATAGCAAACAATAAAAATGCGGGTAAAGTAATCTTTATATTTTTAACGCTTAATTTTTTCATGATAGGGGCTTATCCTCTAAAGATATAAAATAATGCCCTAATTTAATAGTTATTTCTTTGCCAAAGTATATTCAGCCCAAAAATCGGTTGGGGCCGTTAGTCGTCCCAATTGGTTAAGTTCAGCGTTTAATTTAGCATTTGATATCTCATCTGTAGTTGCAGCAGATGCACCGCCCGGCGCGGTTGCACGTTTTGCAGTTAATGGACTATCCCCGTTTAGTATAATATGATAAGCAAACTTATTGGTGCCGTTAGCATCAATACCCAGGTTTTTCAACGAAATGGCCAGTTCGTAAGTATAAGCCATTCTATTGTCAAAGGCTGAAGCGACTTTTATATGGTCTTCATTGTAAACAGAAATAAGCGTATCCATTCCTTTTATGCCGGTTACCATTATCATTTTTGATCTCTCTGCAAAACTGCGGTTATTTAAAGCCACAATCGAATCTGGAAGTATTTCCCGGTTGGCGGCTTGCTGTTCAAGTTTGGCTTTATCGGCAACAATTAATACAGGTTTGCTTTTTTTGTCAAACACGGGGTAAGTAATGCTTACAGCATCCTTGTTTTTTTTGCCTTGCGAGCTTATTGCAAAAGTTATTCCCCCGCTTATGACTTTATTAACGATAACGGGATTGGTTACCTGGATAGTCAAATAAAGATTGTTGTCGTCGTTCGACAGTGTATAAAAAATATCAGTAGCATTATTATAAGCGCGGAAGCTATTATCCCATTCGGTTGCTTTACCATCAATTTTTATGGTGGCAGGCGCGTAAATACTGACTTCTTGTTTAGTGGGAAGTTTTTGCGCGTTTGCGGTAATTGCAAAGCTGATAATCAGGCAAATAGGCAGGGCGATCCAGGGCATTGGTTTCATTACAAATCTAATATAACGCAAAAATGTACGATGTGCTTCGTAATTGCAAGTATTTTAACTATTTCTTTGCTAAAATATACTCACCCCAAAAATCGGTTGGAGAGGTCAGTTTCGCGGTAAATGCATTTAATGATTGGGTCATTTTTTCTTGTGAAGCCAGCTGCTCGGGCGTTGCATTTGGATTGGGTATTACAAACATTCCACCAAATCCTTTTGCGCCGTTAACGCGCACCTGGTAGGCAAATTTAGGCGCATCGTTTACCGAAAGGCCAAGATGTTTTAGCGCTATCGCTATTTCCATGGTGTAAACCTTTTTAAGGTCAAATTTATTTGCAGCTTTAATACCATCCTCATTATATACCGATATTAAACTATCTAAACCAATGATACCTGTAACACCTATCATGGTGCATTTTTCATTCAGCTTTTTATTATTAGTGATCATCGTGGTCTGTAAAAAGCTGGCAGTTGTATCGGGTGGAACGCCCTTTTTACCACGAAGGCTAAAGATGAGGCTTTTGGCTATAGGATAGGTTACGCTAACACCACTCTTATCAGTCTTTTTAACCGACTTTTGAATAGTTAACGTAATACCACCGCCAACAATACGGTTTATGATGTCATTATCAGGTGATTGCACGATTAAATATAAATTATCGTCATCGTTTGATAGGGTATAGAAAATGTCGGTTGCATTATTATAAGCCTGGAATTTATTATCCCATTCTGTGGCTTTGCCATCAATTTTAATATTGACCGGGGCACGCAGGCTGCTTAATTGGACAGGGGGAAGTTTCTGCGCGTAAGCAATAATTGAAAATAAAATAAGGGTTAATGTAGAGATAAGAGGTTTGTTCATAACAACTTAAACTAAGGTTATCCAAAATTAAGTTATTAGTTTGATAAATACTATGATTTGATAAAACGTTTTCTTAATTGAAACCCAGTGTGTTTTCATTTTGCTGCAATTTACGCAGCAGGGGCAGTATATAGGATGATTTTACAATGGTAGCCGACTTTGCCGAGTAAAAAGGTTGTTTAAGTATGTCGGCATTGGTGGATATATTGGTTTCGTTATGGAATACACCGATTATTTTATTATCTAATTTTGATATGATGGGTGCGCCATTGTTTCCCTGGTGGACAATATTATCAATGGTAAATACAGGTAGCTTTTTATTAACCGATTTTACCTGGCCCAAACTGATGGCTTTTACTATTTCCCTTCCACCGTTTCCTTTTATTGCCGAATAGCTTGGCATGATTATCCAGTCGGACTTATGATTCTCGATTACTGTATCTATTTGTTCGATTGGTATGGGTTTGTAACCGTTGTTTAACAAATAGGATAAAATACCTTCGTTCTCTTTTTTCTGAAATGATATGATGGCTATATCATCTTCATCCGAAGAAAACACGACCGGCATTTTATTCGGATCAGCGTTGAATAAATGAGTGAGGTTCAAGCCGCGTTTATCTTCGCGCGGTTTGGCTTTTATAAATACTGAATCGTTTGCAGATTGGGCGTTTTCGTCATTCAAAGCGGCTATGATGACGTGTTTGGCAGTTACCATGTATATTTTATGGTCATCCTCAATTAAAAAGCCTGTGCCTGTTAAGGTGTCTCTAACCGGCATTTGCCTCTCGCTGCGCTGATATACACTTTCGAGATATACAATAGAGTTCATCCAGGCAACTAATGTGCTATCTATACCTTTTGTGAATTTTTTTGTGCTGTCGACTACGCCGCCGACAACTTGAGCAGAGGCATTGTTTGCAAAGAAAAATATAGAACAGAGCGCTATTAATTTAAAATACTTCATGCTGTTGACTTTTACTAACGCATATTCTGTGAAAAAATTGGCAGGCGCGATTATTTTTTTGCCATTGTATAGGTCCCCGAAAAGTCGGTGGGTTCATTTAGATCGTGCATTGCAGCTATGGCTGCAGGATCAGGTGTTCCGTAGCCTCCAACCACTACCACTTTCATTACATTAACAGATCCGGCAGGCATTTTTAACGCGTTTAACCTACCATTTAACTTAATGTTATAAGCGAAGGCACCATCGCTGCCTATCACCTGATGAACATATTTGAGTGGTATGGCTAATTCGTAAGTATATACTTTCTTATTATCCAAAAGTGATACTGCCTTTATGCCCTGTTCGTTATAAACCGAGATAACCGAATCTGTAACTTCTTTTATACCAGCCACCTGGATAAATTGTGCATTATCTGTAAATTGTTTGTTAATGCCCGGTAATTCGGCAGCCATGTCAGTTTGTTCGTTTTTTATTTTACTATTAATTGGCGCGAAATCTTTGGCATACATTCTTGGGAAGCCGATAGCCAAGGGAACTGTTGTATTATTTTTGTCAGCACTCTTTATGGTTAAAGTTATGCCTCCCGCTATAATTTTCTGAACATCCGGAATTTCTGTTGCCTGTACAATTAAGTAAAGATTATTGGCATCATTAGCAATGGTATAAAAAATATGGGTAGTTTTATTATATGCCTGAAATTGTTTCCATTCGGTAGGTTTGCCGTCTATTTTTATATCGGCAGGGGCGTACAGGCCTGTGTTTTGAATAGCAGGTAATTTTTGGGCATTTGCAGTAAAATAAATGGCAGCCAATAAAGAAACTGCAATATTTTTTTTAATGACCTGGATGATTGATCTTTTCATGATAATAAGAGGTTATGGGGTTTGTTTAGCGTAAGGTAAACATAACCACTTATCAAAAATAGCAATGTATCGGTAATATTACCTATAAGGATAGTTGTAATTGAAATGTTGCATTGGGGTAGAGGAGTTTGCAGTTCGCAGTAAATAATATTCAATAATTCACTTGTCAATAATTTACTTATTATTTTTTGGCCAATGTGTACTCTCCCCAAAAATCGGTGTAGGCGGCTGCGGGATTTGCGCCTCCGTGCGAAACAGCGCCATCTGCACCTACCTCGAAGCTCATCATGCTTGCCAGGCTTTTGGATATGCTTGAGCCGATGTTGGTATGATAGGCAAATTTTGCGGCATCGTTTATTGTCAAGCCTAATTGTTTCAGATCAACAGATAACTCATAAGTATAAGCCAGTTTGTTGTCGAACATCCCGGCAACTTTGATACCATCTTCGTTATAAACCGAAATTAATGAATCCATACCGGCGATGCCCGTTATACTAATCAGTTTTGACCGGTCGCCAAGTGTTTTATTATAGGCACTCATTACCGAATCTTTATTAACCGAGCCGGGATGGGCATCTTCTTTATCCTGTATCGCTATCAAATTGAAAGCGGGGCGTGTTTTTTTATCAAATACAGGGTACATTATGCTTATACCGCCTTTATCACTTTTTTTGCCCGATTTTTGGATAGTTAAGGTAACACCACCACCACCAATCATTTTACTGATCATTTTCGGGTCTGTTGCCTGCATTATCAAATACAAATGTTCGTCATCATTCGCTATAGTATAGTAAACATCAGTTGACTTATTATATGCCCGGAATTGGTTATTCCATTCTATTGCTTTGCCGTCTATTTTGAAATTGGCGGGCAGGCGCAGGCTTTGCTGCTGGGTGTTGGGGAGTTTTTGAGCACCGGCCATAAGGCCGATGCAGCAAAAAACACTAACTAAAACTGACTTAAAAAAGAAGGTTGATATTTTCATGATAGGTTAAGATATATAGGGGTATTTAAATTCTTATTTCTTTGCCAAAGTATATTCTCCCCAAAAATCGGTAGGGGGCATTGCCGGCTGTGCGCCTTTGTTAACCGACACGGAAACAATATTACCCGAGGGATCTTTTTTAATATCGATACCCGATTGAATTACTTCATTAAGCATGATGTTATAAGCAAATTTGTTCCCATTATTTATGGCAAGGCCCAGGTGTTTTAAACTGATGGCTAACTCGCAGGTATAAATTAGTTCATTATCAAATGCAGCCGCTACTTTAAAGCCATCTTCGTTATAAACAGAAATGAGGGTATCTACATCTTTTACGCCTGTAACTTTAATTAACTTCACTTTTTCGTTCATGCTTTTGTTTACAGCATACATATTTGAGTCGGCCTTTTTAACGGAAGCAGCAGCGCCTTTTTCAAGCTTTGGCCTGTTGCGGAAATTTACGGTGAGCCGATTGGTCTTATCAAAAATTGGATAAGTGACAGCTATGCCTGTTTTATCCCCCTTTTTGCCCGATTGATTAATGGTGAGCGTAAAACCGCCTGCCAAAATATGCCTTACTATCGCGGGATCATTAGCTTGTAGGGTTAAATAAAGGTTATCATCATCGTTCGACATGATGTAGAACAAATCGGTATTACGGTTATACGCCTGGAATTTGTTGTCCCATTCGGTGGTTTTTCCGTCAATTTTTATGTTGGCAGGTGCACGTAAGCCGACGGTTTGAACGCCGGGTAATTTTTGCTTGCTTGCACCAACCGGCACTTCCTCCTGCGAAATACTGCGTGTGCCTGTTACCCTAACTCCATCGCTTTCAAAAGTGCCTTGTGCCTTAACAGTAATAGCCACAATGCTTAGTAAAGCAAATAATGTATAATGTTTGTAATTGCTGGTAGTGTTTCTCATTTGTAGATTATAAATATTTATTTTTTAGCTAAGGTATATTCGCCCCAAAAATCTGTGGCGGAAAAAAGACCTCCACCGCCCATTGCAGCTGTCATTTTGGCTATCATATCGCTTACTTCGGGGCTTTGTGCAACTGCTGAATTGTTTGTTGCAGTAGTGCCATCGGCGTTTTGAATTTTGATAGTCATTTGCGGTTTGCCCAAACCATTGAGTGTGATATGATAGGCGAATTTGGAGGCATCGGCAGCAGATATACCCAAAGTTTTGAGGTCTACAGACAACTCATAAGTATAAGCGCCTTTGTTATTAATGGCCTGACCTGTTTTTATGCCGTTTTCGTTGTATACCGAAATTAAACTATCCAGCCCGGGTATACCGCTTATGCCGATAAATTTAGATTTATCTGCCAGTTGTTTATTGCGTGCGGCTATAACAGAGTCGGTTAGTACATCCCCTGTGGTTTCGGTCTTGGTAACGCCATTTTCTACAGATATTTTTCTGCTTATACCAAGCGAAGGGCGATTGTCTTTGGTAAAGATGGGATAGGTGATGCTTATGCCATCCTTGTCAGTTTTCTTGCCTGATTTTTGGATAGTCAAAGTAATCCCGCCTCCTATTATCTTACTGATAACATCGGGTACCGTGCATTGTACAACTAAATACAGCCGTGTGTCATCGTTAGCCATTGTATAAAAAATATCTGTGGCGTGGTTATTGGCCTGGAAGGTATTATCCCACTCGGTTGTTTTACCATCTATCCTGATATTAGCCGGAGCGCGAAAACCTGTTGATGGTTGTACAGCAGGCAGTTTTTGTGCGTTAGCTGCAAAGGAAAGCGTCATTAAGAAAACCGGCAGGATTGATTTAAGATTTGTTGTTAACGTTTTCATTGTTTTAAATTGAATTTATTTAAGGGGTATTAAATAGTTGATAATTATTTTTTTGCTAAAGTGTATTCGCCCCAGAAATCTGTAGAGGCATCAAGTGTTTCATACTCTGCTATAATTTGAGCGGTTGATATGTTATCTGATTTTTTTTTATTTATTACTAACATGGTTCCGCCATCGTCCATAGTTACAGAATGTGAATTGTTCATAGCTTTTGTACCTTTTAATAATATATTGTACATCAACCTTGCGCCTTCACCGGCCCCAATCAATTTTAATGGAACGGCTAATTCATAAGTCAGTGCGCCTTTATTGTCAACCTGTGCTATCGCTTTAATGCCCTGGCTATTATAGATGGAGATCAATGTATCTGTAATGTCTTTTATGCCACTAATCCCAATCTCTTTTTCACCGGCTGCCAATTCACTATTTATTGCATATTGCAAAGAATCATTATTAACGTTATTATGCTTATTTGAAGCTATTTTACTTAACAGGGTTGAAGTTTTTGAATATGATTTTGCATTATATACCGGGAACATAATGGTTATTGGATGATCATCGTTTTTTTTAGCCGATTTATTTAAAGTTAATTTTACGCCCCCGCCCAGTATTTTCTTTGCAATTACCGCATCTGTCGCCTGTACGGTTAAGTACAAATTGTTATCATCGTTAGCCATTGTATAGAAAATATCTGTGGCGTGGTTATACGCCTGGAATTTATTATCCCACTCGGTTGTTTTACCGTCTATTTTTATATTGGCCGGAGCACGCAAGCCGGTGGAAGGCTGTACGCCCGGTAATTTTTGTGCATAAACGGTAGCGCAAATAGCCAACAAAAGGATGGATAAAGTCGCTTTAAGATTTGCTGTTACCGTTTTCATGATCTAATTTTATTTAAGGGGTATTAAATAGTTGAAAGTTATTTTTTTGCTAAAGTGTATTCGCCCCAGAAATCGGTTGTTTCTCCGCCACTGCTTGCACTCAGCTGTGTCATCATTTGCTGTATTCGCGCTTGCATGGCCGGATCGGCAGCAGCGCCTGGTGAGCCTTGTATGTTAATTTTTATATTATCGCCCATTTTTGCAGCATTTACTTTGATGTGATAGGCGAATTTTGCAGCATCAGTAACAGACAAGCCCAGTTTTTTCAAATCGATGCTTAACTCATAAGTATAATCCATTTTGTTATTGAAGCGTTCGGCTGCCCTTATTCCATCTTCGTTATAAACAGAAATAAGTGTATCCAAGCCGGGTATGCCAATAACAGCAATGTTTTTTGATTTATCATCAAGACGTTTGTTGTAAACGTTCATTATCGAATCGCCCTCTGTTTTTGCATTGGCGTTTGGGGCATCACCTCCACTTTTAATAACAGTGGTGGCAGCTTGCATACTGGTTGCTAAGTCACCGCCGCCGCCACCGCCAGGGCCTCCAGTAGTGAATACTCTTATTCCACCGGCGGCTCCGCCTCCGCCACGCACATAAGGGCGGTCTTTGGCATCAAAAATAGGGTAGGTAATGCTTACTGCGTCCTTATCGTTCTTTTTGCCGGATTTTTGGATGGAGAATGTAACACCGCCGCCAATAATCTTGTTAACTATCTGCTTATCGGTGGCCTGGATAACGAGGTATAACTTATCATCATCGTTTGCTATGGTGTAAAAAACATCAGTGGCGTGGTTATAAGCCTGGAAGGAGTTGTCCCATTCGGTTGTTTTACCATCAACTTTAATGTTGGCAGGTACGCGCAGACCGGTTGACGGTTGTACATTTGGGAGCTTTTGTGCACATACAAATGTGCTAAACAATAGGGCAGAGGCACCCATTATAAAGAAGATCTTTAGATTTTTCATTGTAAATAAGAATGATATGATTTAAATTGTAAAAAATTATTTCGGTTTTGTTGTGGTTATGAATACGACGCCGTTTTTGGCTTTATCGCCGTATTTTTTTATCATTTCATCGCCCGACTTTATGGCAATACTTTTAATATTGATAGCCGAAACTTTAAGATCCTTGTCAGTTGCTTCAACTCCATCCACAATTACCAATTTACCCGAAAGATCATTTATACTGGTTTCGGAATCTTTTTGTGTGCCCGGCATTCCTTTCCTGATATTATATCCTACTACGGTTACTTCTTTAAAGGTGACTGTATCATGGGTAACTTTGCCGTCTTTTGCAACAGTAAGGCCGTGCATTCTTTTTAAAAGTGAATCAGCATTTTTATTACCTGTTGTAACGGTATAAGTATTATAGATCCTTGGGGATCTATCACCTGCACCTTTTTTTGTGGTTATTACAATAACACCGTTTGCTCCTTTAACACCGTAAGCCTTACTCGCAGCTTCGCCATTTAATATATCATAGCTTTCAATAGTTTTTGGGTCAATTGATGATATATCACCACTTGGCAAAGGCATTCCATCAATAATAATCAATGCCGCGTTACTTCCGTTAACAGCACGTGAACCACGCAACTGAACTGAAGTCGATGCTGAAACGCCTGCGCCGGTTGATTTGATCTGCAAGCCTGCAACTTTACCTGCCAAACCGCTTAATAGGGAGTCTTTACCAAAACGGTAATTAGCGCTATAATACGTTTTACCATTTATCCTTATAGTATCAGCTTTTAAAAAAGCGCCACCACCCGGTCCACTGCGTCTTAGCTGCACTCTGCCGCCACTGGTGTCAGTTTTTAAATTTAAAACGGTAAAGTTTTTATAACCGGTAATGTGTGGTTTGCCGTTGGTGTCGATTTCCAGGTTGCCAACCCTGTAGCCGTTTGCTAAATTATAAACGGTACCATTGCCCTGCACTATTTTAATGGTATCCTTGTGGCCGCTCCTGATTATTTTAATGGTATCTATTGACCTGGCTGTTAGTATTGCGTTGTCTCTCTTTTTAAAAAATGATGCAATAGGGTTTGTTAAAGCAATGTCTTTTACCGTAACCTCTATAGTTTTATAAGTGCTCTTGCTTTTTTTGATTAGCTCGGCTTTGGAGAAGCTGAATGATAACAGGCATACCAATACAATAGGTAAAAGCAAAACATAGCGTGTCAAATTGGTTTTTGAAGTTCTTTTAGCGTTCATCATGATAATGCGTTTTTTAAGTGTTGATATATTAAAATGATTGGCTATACCCGGTTGGGTTGAAGCAAAAGTTACGTTTAATAAGCTGTACTGGTATTTTTTACTGTCGATACCTTTTTGGAGGATTTTACGATCGGTTATAAACTCAATGTTTTCGCGCACCGCGTTTCGCATCAGCCATACCCCGGGATTGAACCAGTAGAATATGACGCTTAGTTCGGCTAATAAAACATCAAGCGTATGTAACTCATCGGTATGTACCTGTTCATGTTGCAATATTGATCGCAATTCATCAACTTCATAACTTGCCGGATTTATATAAATATTTTTCCAGAACGAGAACGGGCCGCCATCGCCGTCAATTACCCTTACGGAGTGTCCCAGTATATTGGCCGATTTTGAAGCGCGATAAACTTTATACAGCGAAAATAACTGCATCAGCAGCCGCATGGCCAAAAAAGCCGCTCCGGCAAAAAACAAAACCTCGGCCCAATACCAGTAGATGGGCTGTGTAAGTGGTTTAACCAACGTTTCGGCAGGTGCCTGTAAGCGCGATACCACAACCTGCACCGGCTGTGTTAACTGCCGGTGGCGTTGCGCAAAACCATCCAGGTTTATGCGTGGGTAAACCGTAGCAAATAATATTGCCCCAACCAAATAAATGCGGTTGAGTGTGTAAAATGTAAGATGCCTCAGCACCAAATAATAGCCTGCGCAAAACAGCAGCAGCGCAATATTTACCTTCAGTAAAAAAACGAACAGGGTTGGCATAATGTTGAGTTTTTAGGTTTAATTTTTTTAACTATTTATCACACAATAATTTTGGTATCCATTGTCATTTAAGGTTTTTTTAGGGTAATTATTATTACACCATATTTAGCTTTATCACCATATTTTTTAAGCATGTCTGCGTTAGTGCCATTGTAGATATCGTAACTTTCGATATCATTGGGAACTATGTTGCTTACACCTTGTTTAGCTTCTTTACTGTCAACAATAATTAACGCTGGGTGCCTTAAAGCAACAGTATCAATATTTGGATTATTTACCGTATAAGTGCCGGGTAGTTGACTACCATAAGTTGCTTTGTAATTTGGATTATTGTTGTTGTTGGTAGTTACCAATACTACGCCTTGTGAATTTTGAGGGCTGTTTTTATCGCGGATCACCTGTATGCTTTTAATAGCACCGGGGCTTAGCGTATTTACGTTCAGTTCGCCGATGTTTACCCCGTCTACAATAACAGTAGGGGTAAGGTATTTTATTTTGTTAGTATCGCCTTTAGCATTGTACCGGGCGTTAATGATTACCGGCACCATGAAATTAGAAGAAGAAATACTGATCTTTTTGGTTGTATCGTATATTGCTATTTTATTGGTATCTGTTAGCGATATAGCATTAATTGTTTTTGGAGTTTCTTTTTGTTCAAATAACTCAGTTACATATTTAGCATCCAGCCTAACAGCGGCCTCCTTCGTTATTGTGGCTACTGATGAAAAGAAAACCTTATACGAAGTTTTACTTTTTTTAACCAGCTCGGCTTTTGAAAAGCTGAAAGCGAATAAGCATATCAATAATACGGGCACCAATAACGCATAACGCGTTAAATTAACTTTCGAAGATCTTTTAGCGTTCATCATTATAATGCGTTTTTTTAAGGTTGAAATATTAAAATGATTGGCTATGCCCTGCTGACTTGCAGAAAAGCTAACATTCAATAAACTGTATTGATATTTTTTACTGTCGATACCTTTTTGCAGAATTTTACGGTCGGTAATAAACTCGATGTTTTCGCGCACCGCCCTGCGCATCAGCCATACACCGGGATTGAACCAGTAGAATATAATGCTTAACTCGGCCAATAAAATATCGAGGGTATGGAGTTCATCCGTATGGATCTGCTCGTGCTGTAATATGGCCCGCAGGTCGTTATCATTATAGCTGGAAGGATTGACATAGATGTTCTTCCAGAACGAAAACGGTCCGCCATCGCCATCAATAACCCTCACCGAATGTCCCAAAACTTCGCCCGAATGCGAATCGCGGTAAACTTTGTATAGTGAAAATAATTGCATCAGCAAACGAATGGCTAAAAATGCCGCGCCCGCAAAGAATAGAATTTCGGCATAGCGCCAGTACATTGGTTGGTTTAGAGGTTTTACCAATATTTGAGCAGGGGCCTGTATGCTTAACACTACCTGCACCGGGCGGGCCAATTGACGGTGCCGTTGTGCAAAACCATTTAAATTGATAAAAGGGTAGGCGGTTGCAAACAAGATAGCGCCAATCAAATAAATGCGGTTAAGTGTATAAAAAGTAAGATGCCTTAACACCATATAGTAGCCCGCGCAAAACAGCAGCAGCGCGATATTTACCTTTAATAAGAAAACAAATAATTCCGGCATCGTCTTCAGGATTTATGGTTTTCAATTAGTTTGATGATCTCTTTCAGTTCAACCGCGCTTATCTTTTTCTCGTTGGCAAAAAACGTTACCAGGTCTTTGTATGAATTTTTAAAATAATCGTTCACAAAGCCGCTCATAAAACGCTTTTTATACTCTTCTTCGGCTATAATGGGAATGTATCGAAATGAATTACCCATTTTTTCACCTTCTACAAAGCCTTTGCGTTCCAGGTTTTTGATAGTTGATGCGAGGGTGGTATATGGAGGTTTTGGCTCGGCCAGCGCATCCAGGAAATCTTTTATAAAACCTGTGCCCGTTTGCCATACGGCCTGCATTGCTTCTTCCTCTTGTTGAGATAATTTTTCCATTGTGTTACGATTGTTTCGTAAAGCTACGATTGTTTCGTAAAGTTCCAAATTTATTTTAAGTGTTTTTGGTGATTTTAACGTTTTTTAACAAATGGAGGGCTATAGCCCCCTCTAAATCTCCGCCGGAAGGGGAGATTTTAAATTATCGGTTAGATTAAGATAGGTATTATAAATAAATAAAGAGAAATCCCCCACGGAAGGGGGAGTTTTAGAGGGGGCAGTATGTTATTAATCCCTATCTTTACCCTATGCCCATAACAACCACAGTAATTACAGGCACCACATCAGGAATAGGTGAGGAGACCGCATTGGCATTGGCCAAAAAAGACCATGCGCTTTATCTGCTGGTGCGCAATACCGAAAAAGGCGAACAACTTAAACAGCGTTTAGCAGCTGAAACGGGTAATCAGCATATATTTATAGTGCAATGTGACCTGGCCGATATGAAAAGTGTACGTGCTGCTGCGGATGAATTAAAAGCTAAATTATTTTCGATAAATGCGCTGATAAATAATGCGGGCGGTATTTTTAGTGAACGCAAAGTAACTACAGACGGCTTTGAAATGACATTCGCGGTGAATCATTTAGGTCATTTTTTATTGACTGCCAGCCTGATGCCTTTGCTGGAAAAAGGGCACGCGCGCATTATCAATTTAAGTTCGGACGCGCACAAGGCAGGCAAACCTACGTTTGATGATTTGCAGGCCGAAAAAAGCTACTCGCCTATCAAGGCTTATGCAATGGTTAAGCTATTTAATATCTACTTTACCAAATCACTTGCCGAAAGATATGCCGATAAAGGTATTACTGCTTATGTATTGCATCCGGGAATAGTGAATACCAATTTTGCAGCAGGTACTGCGGGCTTCCTGAAATTTTTATTTTGGCTGATGCGCCCCTTTATGATCACGACCGAAAAAGGCGCAGAAACACCGGTTTTTTTAGCTACCGCACCAAAGCTTGACAAATACAGCGGGCAATATTTTGTGAAGAAAAAGGTGGCTAAACCCGCCCCGTCTGCTGATGACGCGACAGCGCGCGACCGGCTTTGGGCGATAAGTGAAGAGTTGGTAAAGCCATTTTAGAAAGTATGCGATCTACCGCAATTCTGTAGTTTTTGCAACAATAATGTGGTTTTTGCAAATAATATGTCCTACAATTAAAGTAAAATATTATTTTAGTGACTTAAATATGACAATATGCGTTTTAACAAAAGAATAATAACAGCCGTAGTTTTAATTTTAAGCGTGGTTGCGTTAGCGTCAATGACTGCTATACAACAACAGCCACAAGTGCCCCAACAGCAACGGGTAGACCCCAAGTTGGTGAATATTAAAGTATTAAAAAAGATGACCTACCGCCAGGTAGATCATTTAATGGACGAATGGCAGAGCGCTTTAGGTGTTAGATGCAATTTTTGCCATGCTAATGATCCAACTACCAATAAGATCAACTATTCGCTTGATACCAAGCCCGAGAAACAAATGGCGCGTGATATGTATCAAATGGCAGCCAAAATAAACAGTAAATATTTTAAAGCGAAAAAAGACACATTAGGCGCGGTTATGGAAAGCAGCGTAAATTGCTATTCGTGCCATCACGGTGTATCGCACCCTGAAATTTCATTAATGGAAAACAGGCCTAGGCCGCCAAGAAATGGCCCGGGCGGACAAGGTGCGCCAGGTGGTCAGCCGGGTCAAAACGGCCAGGGTGGACAAAGTGGTCAAACCGGTCAAAAAGGCCCCGGCGGTCAGAGTGGAACAACTACTCCGCCTCCGCCACGTTTCTAATAAATTGAAAATTTTTTCTGCACCCTTTAGCGCTAAACTAAAGGGTGTTTTTAGTTTATAGGTGCGCTATATAATATAAAGTTATAAAAGGGGCTTTTAATATTATTTACGCTAATGTTGTAAACTTGATATTAAACCATTATTTTAGGTGACTTAAATATGACAAAAATGTACCTTAACACTAAAATTATCGTTACAGCGGGTTTGCTTTCGGGGGCTGTGCTTCTGGCATCCATGACACTTATCCAACAGCAGGGGCCTCCTCCTCAGCAGGGTGCGCCGCAACAAGGGCCGCCTCAACAACAACAGGAACGCAAGTACACCAATCTGAAGGTATTGCCTAAACACATCTCGAACCGTGATTTAGGAAATATAATGAATGTTTGGAGACGCTCGTTAGGGGTTCAATGTGGTTTTTGTCATGCACGCAATACCGAAACTAACCAGATGGATTATGCCAGCGATGCGAAGCCTGAAAAATTGACGGCGCGCAAAATGGTAACCATGGCATCCAAAATCAACTCAAAATATTTTGATACTAAAAAAGATTCAATAGGCATGATGTCATTAACCAGCGTAAGCTGTAATACATGCCATCGCGGTGCTACTAAACCCGAAGTTGCGCTTGCGGCACAAGCCCCAAGAGGCGGTGGTCCGGGTGGACAAGGACAAGGTGGCCAGGGCCAAGGCGGTGGTCAGCGTCCTCCGGGCCAGGGAGGTCAAGGCGGACAAGGACAAGGTGGACAGGGCGGACAAGGACAAGGCGGTGGTCAAAGAGGCGGCGGCAATACAACTCCACCACCTCCGGCACATACAAAATAAATTTTTTAATAAATAACGAACACACCCTTTAGCTTTTTGGCCAAAGGGTGTGTTTATTTAGGGCAGTTTCCGGTATGTTAAAACTTAACCCAAAATTGCGGGTAGTCGCTCTTAACGGGCTTGGTTTTGATATTGATTTCGCTTTTTTGCTGTAACGATCGGTTGTTGTTGCCGGTTATAACCATATAACATTTAGTGCCAATCATAAGCACCAGCAATAAAATAACGATGACTATCTGTAGGTCGTCTTTTTTCTTTAAGTCTGTTAATTCAGCGTTTGATAATGTTGTAGGCATCGTTTTGAAATATTCCTGTAAGTTGTTGGGCATTAGTACGGATAACAATACTTTTTGTTTCGGTATTGTTAAAAAATTATTAAAAAATGAAAAATAGGATTGTTAGGATATTTATTGTTGAATTAAAATATTTTGTAACTTAACACCGTAAACCAACATAAATATCATGGCACTGACAGATCAATTCTCCATTGAGGGAGCTTTATTGAACAGGCGCGGCTTTATCCGCACCGGAGCGATAGGCGTGGGCGCATTGGCGCTTACCCCGGCTTTAAACGCATTGGCATTAACCAAACCTCAAAAAAAACTGGGCATCGCCATAGTAGGTTTAGGCATGTACGCGGGCGGCCAAATAGCCCCGGCGTTGCAGCATACACAAAATTGTTACCTGGCGGGATTGGTGAGCGGTCACCCTGATAAAGCGGCCGAATGGGCAAAAAAATACAATGTGCCCGCTAAGAATATCTACAATTACCAAAACTTTGATACGATAGCCAAAAACCCTGATATTGATATTGTATACGTGATATTACCCGTGGCTTTGCATAAAGAATATACTATCCGCGCGGCAAAAGCAGGTAAACATGTGATATGCGAAAAACCGATGTCGCTTAGTGTGAAGGATTGCGAAGAAATGGTGGCCGCCTGTAAAAAGGCTAACCGTTTACTATCCATAGGCTATCGTATGCATTTTGAACCCTATACTGCAGAGCTGATCCGCATAAGCAGGAGCCAGGAATACGGCAAATTAAAAGCCTTTGAATGCGCCAATGGGTTTTTCTACAAACAAGACCCCAAAGCCTGGCGCTTAAATTATGCGCTTGCCGGCGGTGGAAGTTTGATGGATATGGGAATTTATACTATACAATCAGCACGATATACTACCGGGATGGAGCCCGTAGCAATACGGAATGCACGCCAGGAAAAAACTAACAAGGAACTGTTTAAAGAAGTAGACGATAAAGTTTTTTGGGAACTGGAATTTCCGAACGGATTTATTGCACATTGCAAATCGAGCTATAGCGATGAGGTAAGCAGTACTCATGCCGAGTTTGAAAGAGGGGTTGTTGAACTTAATCCCAATTTCTTTTACGGCGGCATTAAAGGCACCACGCCAAAAGGGCTGATGAATTTTCCGCAGGCTAATCAACAGGCGCTGCAAATGGATAATTTTGCCGATTGCGTAAACCATAATAAGGAAAGCTCTGTAAACGGTGCCGAAGGCATCAGGGATATGAAGGTGGTTGAGGCCATTTACAGGAGCCTTGCATCGGGTAAAAGGGAGTTGGTATAAACACAAAGCAACCAACGCCGAGAAAGTGGCGTATTCTTAATTAACACCTTAACAAACAAATAAATAGGTGGGATGGTCTCTTTGATAACTATTGGAGGGATTGTTTTTTTTAAAAATTGGCCGGTGCGATGGAAAATTGCCCTTACTGCGCCTCGTTGAAGCTTTAGCGATGGCGTGCCGGGGCAGTCCCGATAGTTATCGGGTAGAAGGGACTGGGGGCTCGTATTATAAAAATACCCCTATGAAAAAATACATCGACTTAATTACCTACCTGTTCCTGGGCAGTATTGTAATTGGTTTCTTATCGCTGCTATTTTATCTTACGCAGAAGAATTATGTTTTGCTGAAGCAATCAAACGAAGCGGTTATTCAAACCGGTAAAATCATCAGGAAACATCAGCACTTATCGGAAGATTTTCAAAAAGTGTTTATCTACATATCAACTATTGAAAAAAATAATCGCCATGAATATGCCGATACTTACGGAGCCAGCCTTTGGCAAATAAGTTTTGATATGGATACATTGAAAACCCTGGTGAGCCGCCAGGAACGTAAAAAGCTGGACAGCTTGTCTAAACAGATAGAGGTGCAGGCAGATTGGATGGGAAGCTCCAAAGCATCAGACCCGCAATTTATTGGCGAGAGAAATCAACATATTAAAAGCATAAGCACCATACAGGATTTTTTTGACCGCCAGATAACAGAACTGGAGCGTGCCTCAATAGCCGATGTAAAACTGGCCGAAAATTCGTTGGTGAGTTTGCATAACTGGATAATCGCTATTATCATCACCTCATCGGTTATTATATTCGCCACACTGTGGCTTATTTACCTGCAATTCAACAGGGTTAAAATCCAGAACAAGCAATTGCGCGAAATTGCGTGGATACAATCGCATAAGGTAAGAGCGCAGGTAGCCACCTTGCTTGGCCTGACCATGGTATTTAACATAAATGACACAAGTGACCCCGATAACGTGAAAATAATAGCGGGCGTATTAGAAACCTCGCAAAAGCTGGATGAAATTGTGCGCGAAATAAACCGGAAAGCGGAGGCGTAGATTAGAGATTTGGTGGTGTTACATTAACTATTCCCCAATCACTATTGATTACCGGGTGCTAACTGCCTTAACAGCGGGCACTGCTGCTGCTGTTGGTGCAGGGTGCGGAGTTGGGGCATCTTCATTCTTCCTGAAACGTTGGCCAATCAACGTTAACTGGGGAATCTTTATATGCGAAGTTGCTTTTAAAATATCAAGGAAATAGGCCACTTCTTTTTCGGTGTCGGGGCAGCCTATGTTATCGCCAACAGCATCTAATGATACTCCGGGTTTACGGGCGTATGAGTCGGCTAATAATTGTCCTTTGGGGTTCAGTACCACGAAGAAGGGGATGCCGGATTTTTCGCCATGATATTTGGTCAAAAAGTCCATCGCGCCGGGGTTTTCGGTCTTTTTCATTTCGGGCGTGTTTTCCTCAACGGTTAACCAAACTATGACATAGTTATCATCGAATGATTTTTTGATGGCCGGGTCGTTTAATGACGCTTCCATTTTTTTGCACCACCCGCACCACGATGCGTGAAATAGAATGATCACATTTTTATGTTGTTTGGCGGCCTGGGCGTATGTTTTTTTTAATATTACGCCAGTACTTTCGGGAGCGGTTGGCTTTGGGCCTGCAAAGCTGCCTATTGTTATAAATAATGCTGCTAATAAAAGGATGTGAGTTTTCATGGCGGGTAATTTTCTTGTTTGTTTAAAGGTAGGTAAATTTAATTAATAAATAAAAATGGCAACCGGCACCCCTCTAACTGTAAACTTCTTTCTCTTGCTCCAATCGCTCTATCTCTCTTTTCAGCCGGTAATAACGTTGGGTTTGAAACAGGCCCAGTTTATCTTTTATATCATCAAGCAGGTCTACCGCTTCGTGGAGGAATGTTTTGAACTGCTCGTTTTTTTCTGCCGGGGTTTCCATATAGCCTGTTGTTTATTTGTTTTACAAATTAAACAAACAAGATTTATAATTACTAATATTTTTAGTAATTTATTGTCAAAACCAGTTTTTTTGTATTAACAAAACAATTTTATATTTACGTTGTCTTAACAACGGATACGCACATGCAGACTACTGCATTTAGTGTAAATTACCATACCAGTAATATGTCAAAAAAAACAAAACTACCTGACAACGTTGTAACCGCAGAGGGCATTATTGATGAGATACTGGCTAAAGTAAAGAATAACGGGCAACTTATTGACAGCATTATTGATCGTACACAGAAAGTGGACCGGGGAGTTGCTAAATTAAATGTACTTATAAATTCGGAAGAATAAGATTTGTGCTTAGTATTATAACATTATCCGTGGATATTTGATTTACTTTGTTAAACAACCTGCAACAATTTGTAATGATCTGTGTTGTTAAAACACTTGACTATAGATGACATTAAAAATCAATCCTGAACCCCAAAAGAAAAGTTTACCGACTGATCACGATCAACGGGTAAATGATCTTGTTGGAATACTGCCAGTGGCGGTTTATACTTGCGATAGGTTTGGTTATATTACTTCTTATAATGAGGCTGCGGTTAAACTCTGGGGCCGGACACCCAAAATAGGTGAGGATCTTTGGTGCGGGTCTTTGCAGATATTTACGCCCCAAGGCGTGCCGGTTCCGGTAGATGAATGCCCCATGGCGCGAACCTTAAAAACCGGTATCGGCGTTGAAGGTGAAGAGATTGTAATAAAGCGGCCCGATGGCGTTGCCATTAACATAAAAGCTTACCCAAAACCCATATTTGACAACAAGGGCGCGATAACCGGCGCGGTAAATACGCTGATAGATATTACCGACCGAAAAAAAGGAGAAGACGAAAAAACCATGCTGGCGGCTATTATCGCCTCGAGCGATGTAGCTATCATCAGCAAAACCCTTGATGGTATCATCACCAGCTGGAATAAGGCGGCCGAAGAATTGTTTGGCTATGCATCAGATGAAGTAATAGGAAAGTCAATTACCTTATTAATACCTAAAGAACGATTGAGCGAAGAGACGCTGATACTGGGAAAAATAAGGAATAGCGAAAAGGTTGAACATTATGAAACCTATCGCCTGCACAAAAAGGGGGTAGAGATACCCGTGTCGTTAACCGTATCGCCTATAAAGGACCCGCAAAACCGGGTTATAGGCGCTTCTAAGATCGTCCGTGATATTACCGACCAAAAGGCATTTGAGCATAAGTTACAAAGCTATACAGAACACGTTGAGATACTGAATACGGTAGGTAAGCTGGTATCTGAAAGTTTGGATATTGAGGACATACTTCAAAAGGTTACCGATGCTACCACGCAACTAACCGGCGCCGCGTTTGGCGCGTTTTTTTACAACAAGGAGGATGAGCAAGGTGAATCTTATATGTTGTACACCTTATCGGGCGCGCCAAGAGAGGCTTTTGAAAAATTTGGAATGCCCAGGAATACGGCTGTTTTTAATCAAACTTTTAGCGGGCAGGGTATTATGCGGTCGGATGATATAACCAAGAGCCCGCTGTATGGTAAAAATTATCCCAATCATGGTATGCCAAAGGGGCATTTACCGGTGGTGAGTTACCTGGCGGTGCCCGTTATTTCAAAAAACGGCAGCGTGATAGGCGGGTTGTTTTATGGCCATCCCGAAGCCGGTAAATTTACCAGGGAGCATGAAAACCTGGTGGCTGCCGTGGCCAACCAGGCCAGCGTGGCCCTTGATAACGCCAAGCTTTATGATGAAATACAAAAGCTAAATGCCAAAAAGGATGAATTTATCGGCCTTGCCAGTCACGAATTAAAAACACCCATCACCAGTTTAAGCGGATACCTGCAAATCATCGGCAACAGGTTGCCCGAGGGCGATGTAAATAAGCCGTTTATTAACCGGGCCCTGGCGCAAATTGGTAAATTATCGGCATTGATATCTGATCTGCTTGATGTTTCGAAGATTGAAACCGGGCAGTTACCATTAACCTATTCTTCTTTCGACCTGACGAGGTTGGTGCAGGATGTGATTGAACAATTGCAGTATTCAACCAAATCGCACCGCATAGTTTATAACAGCAGTGTTAAATCGTTAATGGTATCGGCAGATAAACAACGGATAGAACAGGTTATTATCAACCTGCTTTCCAACGCTATCAAATACTCGCCAACTGCCAATATTGTCAATGTATCGGTAACCGATGCCAAAGGCGTGGCACGGATTGCCGTGCAGGACTTCGGGATGGGAATAGCCAAGGACCTACAGGCTCATATTTTCTCGCGGTTTTACCGGGTAGAAGAAATGGCCTCCCATATCTCCGGGTTGGGCATTGGTTTGTTTATCAGCAACGAGATCATTAACCGGCATAAAGGCAGGCTATGGGTAGAAAGCGAACCAGGAAATGGCGCTGTGTTTTTATTTGAAATCCCCACAGGGTAAACTAACCATTGATTTACGTTTAAAAACAGCCGGTATCAGGCGCGTTTAGGCATAATGTAGGTTCTGAAAAAATACGGCCAGGGCATGGCTACAATAGGTAATATAACCAACATATACACGTTGGTGGTGCCCTCAACCGGCGACCCAACTAATTCGTTTTTTGTCCATAACGGATAGGCCACAATAATAAGCCAGGCGGTTTTATACACTATCTCGAGCAGTACAATAGGCAACATTTTTAGCGGTTTGATTATCCCTATCCAGGATATAGCGCCGTACCCTAACCATAAACACCAGGCGGTAGCATTTGTAGATTCCCAATTTCCTTTATGATTTAAAACATGCGCCCAGGCATCAAGGCTAAGGAAAAGAAACATCAGGGTGTAAAGCAGTCTTAACAGGTAAATATTTATCGGCGGCACGCCGTCATAATGTTCATAATCCCGTTTAAAAAGGTTTAGTAAACTAAAGCGCGATGAAGGTTTAATACCATCTGCTGATGGTGTGGTTGAATTGGCTAATTGCATAAGAGTTGGTTTTTTTTAAATATACTTTAATTTATCGGTAAATTAAATATAAATTACAGTTGCACAGTTTGTTGGGTGTCGGGATAGTTATCAGGACGGGCGAAGCTGTTATACTTGACGGGATTCTTATTGTGCTACGCCTGGTGCGATGGTTTTGTGTAGTTGTAAACTACAGGTATAGCGGTCCGAAGTCGGAGACATTCGGACAACGGGGTTATTGCATGAAATAGCTTAAGCAGTAATCCTAAGCTGTTTTCGCTTTTGTACGCCCTGTATGGGCTGCCATTTTTACAGCATCGGATGCAGCTACGCTAATTGGCTTTTGTCCTGTTTTTTTGTATTGGGCAATAGCCTGGGTAATTCTATCCTTTGTTTCTTCTGTAAAAATTGACGGGCCTACCACCAGGTCAATATTTTTTGGTTCGCTGATATATCCCATTTTCTTATACTAATATACGAAAACGGGATAAACAAAGAAACAAATTGGTAACTCCTCTTAGCGCGCCCGCCTTTGTTGTGTGTTATCACCAACAAAATGCGCGGTGGGTTATTGTACGATATGTATTCAATATTGACGAGCCTCGCGCCCGCTCATTGCCGCGGGGGCTACTTCTTTTGTCTTGATACAAAAGAAGCAAAAAATCAAGTCAGTAGAAAGGCATCTTACGCACGAGGCCACTGCGCTGCAAATCCGGCAAAACCGGGGCTGGAAAAAGTTGCCCCGCGTTGTGCACTCTTGGGCCGGCGCACTTGCTTTTGGCTGGCGCTTCTGCAAATATTTCCTATGCCCTGCAGCCGCACCTGGGCCTGCATTGTTTTGCCGGATTTCAGGCGAAGCTGTTCTACTGACGGGTTTGTGGTTGTGCTACGGCTGGCGCGGTGGTGCGCCCCGATGGACTATGCCCATCGTTGACATATAGCGCCCTTTCAGGGCTTTTGATGTGGATATTATAGCCCTGAAAGGGCCTGATATATTAACGCCGGGCCATCGCCCGGCGGTTTAGAAGCAAATGTGTTAAAGCCCTGAAAGGGCGCTATATTGAAGCGTATTTGCGCGCCGCGTTTGTTGTGTGTTATCACCAACAAAATGCGCGGTGGGGAACGATACAATACCAGTTTGCTAAGGCACAAGTAGCCCAACGCTTTTGCCTGCCCGGATACTTGCGCCAGCGGGGGAAATGAGGACTATATTTCGATCACGGATATTGCCCGTCATAAAGATAGTGCCAATACCGATTCTATTATTCAGAATTGGTTGCGAAATAGGAACACAATTGAATTATTAGGTTTTTGGGAATTAATGTATAACCCCGGTTTTAAACCCCTCGAATTCGAGGGGTTTAAAAAGCAGGCAGGGCTAAATAGTTTTGTAATGACACCTAAAAAATGGATCGAAAGCACAAATGCCATAGGTA
>Ga0206816_1053_pt1 | contig 28912 bp, 30 predicted proteins | sample Alteio_BWOrgCont_88_FD_152866 | JGI IMG/M metagenome (GOLD analysis project Ga0206816, IMG submission 152866) | Enriched cells from forest soil in Barre Woods Harvard Forest LTER site, Petersham, Massachusetts, United States -... | ecosystem: Environmental > Terrestrial > Soil > Temperate forest >... | reverse complement strand
GGATTATATCGCGTACTTAAACTCTTAATGTCACCCAATTTTTTATTGGTGGAGGTTGATGGCGGTGTGGATGAAAGCAATGCTGCCGATCTATTCAAAGCCGGGGCGAATGTATTAGTTGCCGGTAACTCGGTTTTTTCATCAGCCAATCCATCAGCTACTATTGCCGGTTTAAAAAAAGCAGGCGGTTCTTAATAGCCCGATACAATACTTATAATACTTCCCCATACTTATTTTTTAATATTAAAAATTCAAAGGTATGTTTGTATTAAAGTTGTAATTTTTTTCTAAATGTGTAAATAAAATACATATATATTACCAAATTAATTAACTTCGGCCCGTCTAAGTACAAACTTGTTAATTAGACAAAACCAATTATAAAACAATATGAAACACAATTTTGGTGCCGGTCCCGGCATTTTACCACAGGAAGTTTTAAAGCAGGCGGCCGCCGGCGTGATCGATTTTAACGGAATGGGATTATCTATTTTAGAAATTTCTCACCGCTCACCCGAGTTTGAAGCCGTTTTGGATGATGCTGTGAAATTAGTGAAAGAGTTATTAGAAGTTCCTGAAGGTTACTCTGTGCTCTTTTTACAAGGTGGCGCAAGTATGCAGTTTGCAATGGCTCCTTATAACCTGTTGCCGGAAGGTGGCACGGCGGCTTATTTAGAAACCGGCGTATGGGCCAACAAAGCACTAAAAGAAGCCAAGTATTTTGGTAACGTAAAAGTGGTAGCTACTTCTAAAGAAAGTAACTTTACTTATATCCCTAAAGATTTTGAAATACCTGCGGATGCAGCATATTTCCATATTACTTCAAACAACACTATTTACGGCACGCAGTTGCATAAATTCTTTCCGTCGCCGGTGCCGGTTGTTTGCGATATGTCTTCGGATATATTTAGCCGCAAAATAAACGTGGCCGATTTTGGTTTGATCTACGCAGGAGCACAAAAAAATATGGGCCCGGCTGGTACAACATTGGTAATTGTTAAGGATGAATTATTGGGTAAAACAGACCGTAAAATACCATCAATGTTTTGTTATCAAACCTTAATTGAAGGTGGGTCGATGTACAACACACCGCCTGTATTTGCCATATACGTATCAATGCTCACTTTAAACTGGTTAAAAGCAAAAGGCGGAGTAGCTGCGATTGAAAAAGAAAATATTGCTAAGGCAAAAGTTTTATACGAAGAAATAGATCGTAACCCATTATTCAAACCAGTTGCAGTGCCGGAAGACCGTTCAGACATGAACGTTTGCTTTGTAATGGAAAACCCGGAGCTTGAAAAAGCATTCCTCAAACTATGCGATGAAAAAGGAATAATAGGTATAAAGGGTCACCGCAGCGTAGGTGGTTTCAGGGCATCAATTTATAACGCGTTGCCAATAACCAGCATTTACGTGCTGATTGACGCAATGCAGGAATTTGCGGAGAAGAATAAATAGTTAATTGGTTCATTGGTTCAGTAGTTCATTTGTATAATGAGGCGAACCAATGAACTAATGAGCAAATGAACTAATTAACAACCAAATGATCAAAATATTAGCTAACGATGGCATAGATCCCATCGGCAAAAAAATGCTGGAGGATGCCGGGTTCGAGGTGGATACCAATAACATTCCACAGGAAGAATTGCCAGTTAAACTACGAAACTACGATGCCATTACCGTACGTAGTGCAACCAAAGTACGCAAGGCATTAATTGACGCTTGCCCAAACCTGAAGCTGATTGGCCGCGGTGGGGTAGGTGTTGATAATATAGATGTTGAATATGCCAAAGAAAAAGGCATTGGCGTTTACAACACGCCTGCATCATCATCATTATCAGTAGCCGAACTGGTAGTTGCGCAATTGTTTACGGGCGTACGCTTTTTGCACGATAGTAACCGCAAAATGCCGGTTGATGGAACTACCAAATTTAACGATCTGAAAAAAGCCTATGCAAAAGGTATCGAACTGCGTGGCAAAAAATTAGGTATAGTAGGCTTTGGCCGTATTGGCCGCGAAGTTGCAAAAATTGCCATTGGTATTGGTATGGATGTAATTGCGTATGACCTTTATCCGTTTAGGCCCGAGCTGGAACTCGTATTAGGCACAGGCGGCACAAAAATTAAGGTAACTGTTAAAACAGCCACTTTTGATGAAATCATCACATCAGCCGACTTCATTACATTACATACGCCATTTATTGATAAAGCATTGATTGGGGCTGATGAGTTAGCCAAAATGAAAAAAGGCGTGCATTTGATCAATATATCGCGCGGCGGATTAATTGATGAATTAGAGCTGATAGAAGCTTTGAACAGCGGGCAGGTATCTTATGCCGCCTTAGATGTATTTGATAACGAACCAACGCCACGCGAAGAAATTGTTAAACATCCCAAGATCTCATTAACCCCACATATCGGCGCTGCCACTAATGAGGCGCAGGAACGTATTGGTGTTGAATTGGCAAGTTTGATAATTGAGCATTTTAAGAAATAAAGCTCTTATGAATGAAGGGCTTAATTACACTTATTAAGCCCTTCATTTACCATTTGGGTAGTTACAACACCCAGGTTATTGTCGAATGAGTTGTTGATGTAGGTTAGCACTTCTGCTAATTCAACACTGGTTATCTCGGTGGCGGGCATCTGTCCGTCAAATGTTTTTTGAGAGATATCGAGTTTCCCCTTTAAGCCGTATTTAATAGAACAGGCTAAAACAATCTTATTAGTTTTTAGATAGGTAGAATCGGTAAGCGGCGGTATCAGCGACTGCAAACCTTCTCCTTTTGCACCGTGGCAGTTCTGACATTTGCTTTGGTAAAGCACGCGTCCGGTTGAATAATAACGAACATATTCTAACTGGTCGTCACTTTGGCAGGAAACCATTAGCACAATTCCCGATAACAGCAACCCGATGATTATACTTAACTTCATTTTTTGGCAACCTGTTCAGGATCGGCCTGTAAGGTTTTAATATCGGCGATCAATTGGCTTACTTGTTTCGGATCTGTGCCGTCATAAGCGCCACGCACACGTTTTTGCTTGTCTATCAATAAAAAGGAACCGTCATGTATAAATAATTGTTTGACATCTTCCTGTGGTTTACGCACCAAATAACTTTCTGATAGTTTGTAAATGTCTTCCTTTTTACCTTGTACAAACCACCAGGTATTGCCGGTAACACCCAGTTTGTCTGCATATTTTTTTAATATGGGTACGCTGTCGTGCTGCGGGTCGATGGTATGCGATATGATCTTAAAATCGGCCGTATTTTTAAAGGTGTTGTAAACATCCAGCATATTGCGGTGCATAACCGGGCAGATAGATGGGCAAGTTGTGAAAAAGAAATCGGCCACATAAATATTGCCGTCCAGTGTTTTATTGCTGATGCTATCGCCATATTGGTTAACAAATTTAAAAGCGGGTATGGTTTGGTAAATAGTATCGGTAACCATTTTCCCGTTAACTGTTTTAGCTACAGGTTGGCGATTGCCGTAAATTGGCAAATTTTTTTTTTCGCCGTTAAACTTACATGCGCCACATAGCAAGATAAATGCGGCAACAATTAATATTTTCCTCATTATTATTTCAGGCTTTTTAAATAATTATCGCTGGCATTTACAGCGGCGTTTATAGCCGAATCAATACCCTTAACCTGCGCCTCTTGCACGCTGAAGTAATCCATTATTTGTTGATGCGATTTACCCTTTGTGTCCGGTTCAAATTTTTCCATCCACTTACCCATTATATCCTCTGCGTTGGTCAATTGAATTTTCAGCCCCAGCATCTGCCTTTTTTCTGCGGCTGTATCTGCAACGCCTGTTAGCGGAGTTTTAAGCAAGGTATCCAGCTTCATTTTGTTTTTCATCAGGTGGTCGTCCATGCCCATCACTTTGTCGTGTATGGCAATAATACTGTCTAATAATGCTTTTTCCTGATTTTTATCATTGCTGCAGCCAAAAAGCACTAAACAAGTCAGGGCGGCTATAAATGTTTTTTTCATTGTTGTATTTTGAATTGCAAATATTGTAAATAACGGGTAAGAAAAGATGTAACTTTTAAAAAGATGTTACTTTTAATAAAATGTTTGGTCTCACCCTGCCCTCTCCAAAGGAGAGGGTTTTGATTTCGTTTTTATTTAATAGTAAATCACCGGACAGTCAAAGTCCTCTCCTTTGGAGAGGATTTAGGTGAGGCTATAAATTCCGGATATAAAAAATGTAATCCAAAGTTGGCAGCTTTTCAATACCCGTTAACTTTAATTGCTGTCCAATTTGCGCCCGGTGATGCGTGCCATGATTAATAACGTGGGACAATATGTCAACCAGTTTGTTTTCAAACGCAACGCCATGCGAGTTTTTGTAATAAATAACTTTATCAAGTTCGGCAGTATCCAAAGTGTTTAGATAATTTACAAATGCGCGATGGTTATCATCTATGATTTGGTCGAGTTGTGCAGCCGGGAAATGCGGCCATATTTCACCACCGAGTGACGGATCGCCAACACAGCGGCTAAGCCATACTTTTTGCGCGCCTAACAGGTGCGACATTAAATCGACGGTATTTTGCGGAGCATTTGCGGCTAACATCGTTTCTAAGGTTACATGATTGGCGTAATGGTCGTAATTGAATAGTTGGGTGAAATAGGCTTTCATGTAGCAAAAATAAGCAACAAGCTAAACAATATGAGTCAGATATGGTTGATATTATGTAAATTAATCTTGCCTTATCCACATTCGTTAATAACAATAACATAACACAAACAACATCATAAGCATATATTGGCGCAGTACCTTAGTGATAAATAAATCGAATGGTCATGAAGTTCATTATAAATTTATTCAACGGTTTACGCGAGTGGATGATCTTAAAAAGCATAGGATCTTCATTTATTCATTAATTTTGTTTTTATAAACAACTTTAATGTGCAATTTGGGCTTTGTAGTTAGCTCAATTTAAAGGAATATACTATTCTTGGATACACCTATCAATAAACAACTCTTTGGCGATGACTTTGCCTGGGGAGTTTCTACAGCCGCACCTCAAATTGAGGGCGCGCACGATGCCGATGGTAAAGGTCCCTCAATATGGGATGTTTTTTCGGCAAAAAAAGGAAAAATAAAAAACGATGCCGATCATTATATTGCGTGTGATTTTTACAATTGCTATGAACAGGATATCGATCTTATTAAGAAATTAAATATTCCCAATTTTCGTTTCTCTATAGCGTGGTCGCGTATTTTCCCGGATGGAACAGGTCCGGTTAACCAAGCCGGTATTGAACATTATAATAAAGTTATTGATTATTGTTTAAAGCAGGGGATAGTCCCCTGGGTAACCATTTATCATTGGGATCTGCCTCATGCGCTTGAATTAAAGGGCGGGTGGACCAACCGCAATATAGTTGATTGGTTCAGCGAATTTGTAACCGTATGCGCCAACAGCTTTGGCGACAGGGTAAAACATTGGATGGTAATAAACGAGCCATCGGTATTTACCGGTGCCGGGTATTTTTTCGGCATACACGCGCCGGGCAGAAAAGGCTTATGGAATTTTTTACCGGCGGTGCATCATGCTACGTTGTGTACAGCAGCGGGAGGGAAGATTTTGCGTCAATTATTGCCAGATGCAGAGATAGGCACAACTTTTTCATGCTCGTATATTGAACCTTATTCAGACAAACCAAGAGATGTTAGCGCTGCCAAACGCCTTGATGCATTAATAAACCGTTTATTTATTGAACCGATTTTAGGTTTAGGGTATCCGACGGCTGATCTTTCCGTTTTAAAAGGAATGGAGAAATACATTTTGTCGGGCGATTTGGATAATTTAAAATTCGATTTTGACTTTATCGGTTTGCAAAATTATACGCGGGAAATTGCTAAGTTTTCTTTTTTTACACCTTATCTACAGGCCAGCTTGGTTAAGGCGGAGAATCGTAACGTACCTTTAACTGATATGCGGTGGGAGGTTTATCCGCCGTCTATTTATTATATGCTGAAGAAATTTAATGCCTATCCGCAGATAAAAAAGATATACCTTACCGAGGGTGGTGCGGCTTTCCCGGACACAGTAGTTGATGGCAGGGTTGATGACCCTAAACGTTTACAATATTTGCAGGATTATTTACAACAAGTTTTAAAGGCAAAAAACGAGGGCTGCAAGGTAAGCGGTTATTTTGTTTGGACGCTAACGGATAATTTTGAATGGGCCGAGGGTTATCATCCGCGCTTCGGCATTATATACGTTGACTTTAAAACACAGCAGCGTATTATTAAAGCATCAGGAAATTGGTACGGAGATCTCTTGCGATAATTGAGATTTCATGATCTCAGCTATTGGCAAGCTAATGAAAAATATGGTGCCACCGTCTTTCTTGCTTTCGAACCAAATTTTGCCGTCGAATTTCTCCATGATCTGCCTGCAAATGGAAAGGCCAAGTCCGAATGATTTTTCGCCGGCCGTACCGGGCCTTTGCGCTGTGGTAAACATATTGAATACCTGGTCGCGCATATTTTGGGGAATCCCGATACCGTCATCCTCAACCGCTATGACTAATTGCCCTGTGCCTTCGGTGACATTTACGGTTATTGAAGCACCAGTTGGACTAAATTTTATGGCATTACTAATCAAATTACTTATTACTCTTCCTATTTTTTCGCGACTGATGTAGAGTTCCAATTGTTTATCCAGCGGTTTAAAAAATATCTGCTGGCCTTTTTCTGCAGCCTTAAAATGCAATACCCCTACACTGTTGCTCACCAGTGTATTTACATCAACCAATTCCAGGTTTAGTACCAAAGCTTCATTTGTGGCTTCTAAAATTTCATTTATCAGCTCGAGCGTGTTAAAGGATGTGTCTTTCACCAGGTTTATAAGGCCCTTTTGCTCATCGGTAAGTTCATCATTGGCCAGCATGGTGGTTATAGATGCAATACCACCCAGTGGGTTGCGCAGATCATGCGCTACGGCGCGGAGTATGCGGTCTTTTTCCTGGCTGTTGTTTCTGATCTCGTTAAGCGCGTCCTCTAAAACAATATTTTGTTCATTTATCTGCCGGTTCAATACATTAACCTTTAGTACATCTTTTTTAGATCGTTTCCAATTGCGGTAAACCAGTAATACGATAAGCAATATCATTACTGCCGCAACGCTTATCGTCAAAATGTATATCTGTTGAAATTTATTTTCATTATTTAGTTTGTCAATTTGCTCTTGTTTTTCAAAATTATCCAGCTGTTTAGTTACGTCACTTTGTTTTAATAAATTCAGCTTTTTAATATTTGAATCTTTAATCGTATTATAGGTTTCCAGGTAGTTAAAGGCCGTGGGTATCTCTTTTTTCCGAAGATAATAACGGCTCATCAGGTGGTTCCAGTCTGCGGCGGCATCCGCGTTTTTTATGGTATCTACCTGCAAGCGCATATCGTTTAGTAAATCAATAAGCAAATCATCATTATTATGATCATAATAAAGCTTAGCCAGTTTTATTTCCGCTAATTCGGCATCGTTGTAATCATGATGGGGTTGCAAGTTGATAGCTATACTTTTCTTTAGAAGGTCTGTTGCCTGTACATAATCGCCTTTTGAAATAAGCACTTCCGCCTTGTTGCCATATATTACCCCTCGCGCCACTTCAATCCTGCTTGCTCTTTCAGGAAACTGGGATGCATTTTGATCAATATACCGTAATGCCGTATCAAAATACTTAATAGCGCTATCAATTTGGTTATCGTGCTTGTAGCTTAGCGCTATATTATCCAGCAATTCCTGGTTACCAAAAAAAGAGTTAAAGTTGTTTTTGTCTTTATCATGCACCTGGTAGCTTTTCTTAAAATAGCCGGCGGCATCTTTGTAATTTTCCGTTTTGTACATGATCATACCCATACGATAATTATACTCAGCCAGTGCTTCATTATTCAACTGGCTTTTACCGATGGCGTATCCTTCAAAAAAATGCTTATAGGCTTCGTTATATTGCTGCATATTAAAATAAGCATCACCCATAATAAAATTCACCTCGATGGAATTGGACACATATTGTACATCATTGGGGCTTTTATTAACCAGGGTAAGCATACTATCGGCATATAATAAGGCTTTTTTATTGTCCCTTTTTGCTTTGTATTCGTAGACATAATGAAATGCATACGCCCTGTACTTATCATCAATAGTCGCGTTGCTGATATGCTTGAAAGATGAATCAAGATAATGCAGCCCGGCATCTAGTCGATTGGTTGCAAAACGATTAGAAACCGTATCTAAAACCGGTTTAAATGCATCTGAATAGCCGGAAGATGTGTTGTTTTTTTGATGACAGGAAGTAAAACCGAGAATAAATAATAAACAAACGGCTACCATAAGGCTATAATAACGCCATTTTAAAAAAATACAGTAAAACTTAGGTAGCATCATCACTAATAATCAGGACAATATAATAATTTTTACTTTATTTAATATAAGAGAAATATAGCCCTTTATTTAAATGCTTCTTCACCGGTAATATCCATGCCGGTTATCAACAGATGGATATCATGCGTGCCTTCATAGGTAATCACTGATTCGAGGTTCATCATGTGCCGCATAATGGGGTATTCGCCGGTTATGCCCATACCGCCCAATATCTGCCGCGCTTCACGAGCAATATTAATGGCCGTTTCCACGCTGTTACGTTTACCCATTGATATTTGCGCTGCGGTGGCACGATTTTCGTTTTTAAGTGTGCCTAAGCGCCAAACTAATAACTGGCCCTTGGTTATTTCTGTTATCATTTCGGCTAGCTTTTTTTGCTGTAGCTGAAAAGCCGCTATTGGTTTATTGAATTGCTTACGTTCTTTAGCATAACGCAGGGCGGTATCGTAACAGTCCATAGCAGCGCCCATTGCGCCCCATGCAATGCCGTAACGGGCTTGGTTCAAACAGCCTAACGGGCCTTTTAAACCGGATACATTAGGTAGCAGGTTCTCTTTTGGAACTTTTACATTATCAAACACCAATTCGCCGGTTGCTGATGCGCGAAGCGACCATTTGTTATGTGTTTCAGGCGTGGTAAAACCGGCCATGCCACGTTCTACTATCAATCCATGAATTTTACCGGCTTCGTTTTTGGCCCAAACAATAGCAATATCTGCAAATGGAGCATTTGATATCCACATTTTGGCACCATTCAATACATAATGATCACTGGCATCTTTAAAATTAGTGGTCATGCCGCCCGGATCGGAGCCGTGGTCGGGTTCAGTTAAGCCGAAACAACCCATCATTTCGCCGGAGGCTAATTTGGGCAGATATTTTTTACGTTGTTCTTCTGAACCGTAAGCATAGATAGGGTACATTACCAACGAACCTTGAACAGATGCTGTTGAGCGGATACCCGAATCGCCACGCTCAATTTCCTGCATAATAATGCCGTAGGCCATATAATCCAACCCCGCACCGCCATATTCAACAGGAATAGTCGGACCGAATGCGCCAATTTCTGCTAATCCTTTTAATAAATGTTTGGGAAACTCGGCCCGTTGCGCGTAGTCTTCTATTACCGGGCTAACTTCTTTTTTAACCCAATCGCGTACTGATTGTCGGATAAGTTTATGTTCATCCGAAAGTAATTCATCCAATAAATAATAATCGGGAGATTCAAAGAGGTCAGTCTTAGACATAGATGTAGTAATTGGTGGTGCAAAGATAAAAGGATTTCGGATTTCGGATGTTCAATTTCGGATTTAAGAAATAAAAAGAATTATTTTTGAAGCATGATGAAAATAACCCTGCACGGCGCCGTTTTTTTTGCTTATCATGGATTTTATCCCGAGGAGCAAAAATTGGGCAATTGTTTTATTGTAGATATTGAAGTTGAGTTTGCACATAAGGGTAATATTAATGAAGATGAATTAGCAAATACTGTTAATTACGAAAAGCTTTATGAAATAGCAGATGAGCAGATGAAGCACACCCGGAAGTTAATAGAGACTGTTGCACAGGAAATTATGGATGATATAAAAAACGAATATCCTGACTTGCAAACTATCCAGGTGGCCATCAAAAAGATGAACCCGCCGCTGGGACACAAAGTTGAGTATGCTGGTGTTACTCTTAATTATAATAAAGCATAATGGGTTTTAATAAAATAACAGGCGTAATATTAGCTGAGATCAAATCAATTGTTGGCAATGATTCAGTTATCACCGATCATATAGGACTTGAAAAATACAGCCATGACGAAACGGAGGATCTGGCCTATTACCCTGAAGTTGTTGCAAAACCCGGGACACCAGCACAAGTATCCGCGTTGTTAAAACTTTGCAATGAACGTTTGATACCCGTAACGCCAAGGGGAGCGGGGACAGGGTTAAGCGGTGGTGCGCTGCCCGTTATGGGCGGACTATTAATAGCCATGGAACGCTTCAATAAGATATTAACCATTGACGAACAAAACCTGCAGGCAACGGTCGAACCGGGCGTAATTACCCAGGAGTTTATGAACCTGGTTGCAGAAAAAGGGCTGCTATACCCTATAGATCCGGCAAGCAAAGGCAGTTGCTTTATTGGCGGTAATGTATCGCATGGGTCGGGTGGGCCGAGGGTAGTAAAATATGGGACGATACGGGAATATGTTTTGAATCTTGAGGTGGTTCTGCCATCCGGCGAGATCATTTGGACTGGAGCAAATACGCTTAAATATGCATCAGGTTATAATTTAACGCAATTGATGATAGGATCTGAGGGGACGTTGGGTATCATCACCAAAATTGTAGTGAAACTAATTCCATTGCCAACTCAAAACGCGTTGATGCTGGCCTCATTTGGATCGAATGAGGCGGCTTGCGGAGCGGTGTCGGCTATATTCAGGGGCGGAATAGTGCCATCGGCTGTTGAGTTTATGGAAAGGAGAGGAGTGGAGTGGGTAATTGAAAACGACGGGATAGTTTTTAACCTAAAAGATGGTATTGAAGCCTTTTTATTGATAGAGGTTGACGGCAATAACCTGGATATGATATTTGCCGATTGCGAAAAGATAAACGGCGTTTTAGAAGCTTTTGACTGTAAAGAAGTTTTATTTGCAGATACATCGGCACAAAAAGAAGAACTATGGCGCATACGACAAACAATGGCGGTCTCGGTAAAATCAAATTCGATATACAAGGAGGAAGACACCGTTGTACCACGCGCCGAATTGCCGCAATTAATAAAAGGCATAAAAAGCATTGGCGCTAAATATGGTTTTGAGTCGGTTTGTTATGGTCATGCTGGTGATGGCAACCTGCACGTGAATATTATTAAAGGAAAAATGAGCGATGAAGATTGGTCGCATAAACTGAAAGATGGTATAAAGGAAATATTCGAACTAACCGTATCTTTAGGCGGTACGTTATCAGGTGAGCATGGAATAGGCCTCGTGCAAAAGGAATTTATGCCGATAAAATATTCGGAAGTTCATTTTGAATTATGGCGGGGCATAAAAAAGGTGTTTGATAAGAATGGGATATTGAATCCGGGTAAAATATTTTGATACGATTTTTAGGATTTTAAAGATTAACAGGATTTCTATCAAATTATTAGATTTATAGTCGATTCTATAATTCATAAATCACTAATTCAATAATTAGAGCAAATGCAATTCACACTCGCGGCAGAGGATCTTTTAAAAATAGGCATGGCGGTGCTATGCGGTGGCTTGTTGGGTATTGAGCGACAGTATAAAAATAAAACCGCCGGGTTTCGTACCATTATATTAATTACGCTTGGTTCGGCACTTTTTACTATCGTGGCCCAAAAGGCAGGATTAGGGGTAAATATTAATGTAATTACCGGTATAGGTTTTATAGGTGCCGGTGTTGTTTTTAAGGATAATATCGGTGTAAGTGGGTTAACCACTGCATCTGTTATTTGGGTTGCCGCCGCTGTGGGTATGTTGGTTGGGGCCGGTAATTTTGAGATCGCGTTGGTATCAACTATTGTTACACTGTTGGTTTTGGTGCTTTTCTCGTTGCTGGAACGCTATATAGACAAAGTACATCATGATAAATTCTATACAGTTGTTTTTGCTGATGAAACATTTGATAATTTACTTAAGCTGGAAAAATCTATAGAGAAACACCACCTTAGATCTATCCGTAGGCAAATAAGCAAACACAATGGATGCCTGCAAGCGGCTCTTATGGTAACCGGGCATAAGAAGTTTATTGTAAAACTTGATGAAGAGTTGCTGGAAATGGAGAATGTTCAATCCTTTTAGACAAGTGCCTAATTCGTATTCAAAATCAGTCTCGGCTCATCATGCTCAATCATTCTGTTGCGGGCCTGTTCAGGAATTTTAACCGACTTATTGGCTTTATAATCGTAGCTGATACAAACGGTTTTGCCGGTAGTGCATATTTCTTCGCCCTTATCGGTAACCTTAACCAATACATGCATTACATCAAAACTGCTATTGCCAATGCGGACCACGCGCACGTAACAAATTAATTTATCGTTAAGCACAACCGGTTTAAGGTAATTCACTTCTGTCCGGGCCACAATAATGCCCGTTTCGCTAAAATTCCAGCTTAATACATCCCGCCAATAGTTAAAACGGGCAATTTCAAAATAAGTCAAATAGATCGCATTATTAACGTGTCCTACAGCATCTATATCCGAAAATCGAAGAGGGATTGGAGTTTTATATTTATAATCTGATGTTTTTTCAGCCATGGTGTGTCATTGTGTCTGCTAAAATAAATACAAGCAGACAATTTGTCTTTTAATATTCTAAAAATGAGCGTTGGTATAACAGTTGACCAATCAGCTGCGAAGTTAATAAAAACAAAACTTAGGAGGATATAAAAATGACATTAGTAAAATTCAACAACGGACACAAAAATCACTTAGCAAACCCATTTTTCAATGATGTGTACTCTATACTTAACGACTCTTTTTTGAGCGATAAGCTGGCAACCAAAACACCTGCGGTTAATATTGCAGAAACTACCAACGAATTTGAGGTAGAATTGGCGGTACCCGGCTTGAAAAAAGAAGATTTTAAAATTAGCCTGGATAAAAACGTATTAAGCGTGTCAGCAGATAAAAAGACTGAAACTGCAGGTGAAAACAAGAAATTCACGAAACGCGAATACAGTTACCAATCTTTCACAAGATCCTTCACTTTGCCTGAAAGTGCTGACCATTCAAAAATAGAGGCTGATTATACCGATGGTATTTTAAAATTGACCATCACCAAAAAAGAAGAAGCTAAAATTCAATCAAGAGAAATAGCTGTAAAATAATTTAGTCCGGAAGACGGAAAGTCAGAAAGACCGAAAGATAATTTTCATAATAGAGTGGTTTAGTTTGATGAGAGAAGGCCCTGAGAGATCGGGGTCTTTTTTTTTCAAATTTTGTGTGTTCAATTTCGGATTTAAAAAGGCCTAACCAACTCCGAAATTGAACATCCTAAATCCGAAATCAGTCACGCATATTAATATACTGCAACGGCTGTCCAAAGCTATCGCTGCGGCATAGGCTGATAACGGCTTGCAGGTCGTCTATCTTTTTACCTTGTACACGCACCTGGTCGTCCATAATAGAGGCTTGCACTTTCAGGCCACTGTCTTTTATCTTTTTGACGATCTTTTTAGCCGCTTCTTTATCAATACCTTCTTTTACTTTTATTTCCTTTCGGATCATGTTTCCTGATGCGTATTGATCTTTTCCAAAATCTAAAGCGCCAGAGTCAAGGCCCTGTTTTACCATACGGCCAATTATAGAATCCTGGATGGCTTTTAAGCGCATATCGTTTTCGGTAACGATGGTTAGCGTATTTGTTTTTTTATCAAGTTCGATAGTACTTTTTGAATCGTTAAAGTCATAGCGGTTCAAAATTTCTTTCTTGGCAATGTTGATGGCGTTATCAAGCGTTTGCCCGTCTATTTTGCTTACTATATCAAATGTTGGCATGGGGTGAGTGTTTTACAATTTGGTGTGCAAAGTTAATGTATAAAACGGTAATTGGCGCTACGCACTTTAAAGGAGGCACAGGTTTGTTAAAAATATCTAAATATACCAATGACTTAATATTAACTTAACAAATAAATAAGCAGTTTTGCATCTATGGCTGATAAGCAGGCAAAAACGGAGATCAAACAAACGCCTTTAATTAACCGCGAAATAAGCTGGTTGTATTTTAATGATCGTGTGTTGCAGGAAGCTGCTGACCCAACTGTTCCGCTGATTGAGCGGATAAAGTTTTTGGCCATATTTTCGTCAAACCTGGACGAGTTTTATAGGGTTCGGGTGGCTACGCTCAGTCGCTTGGCTAATTTGAATGAGAAAGCCAAGGAAATATTGGGTTATAATCCAAAAAAGATACTGAACCAGATAAAAAGTGTTGTTGTAAAGCAGGAGCGTAAGTTCAATAACCTGTATGAGAACATCATTATCCGCCAGCTTGCTGAAGAAAAGATATTTATATTAAATGACAAACAACTAAATGTATCGCGCGGTGCGTTTGTTAAGGATTATTTTAGGGAAAAGCTACTGGCTACGTTGGTGCCAATTATGCTTGATAATAGTTTGCCGCTGCCTGAACTGCGCGACCGTGCCATTTATTTTTTTGTGAAGCTGACAAAAGGTGATAAAACACGCCTGGCGTTAATAGAGATACCCGATAATATTTCGCGCTTTATAGTGCTGCCGGATACCAATAACCTGAAGTTTATTATTTTGATGGATGATATTGTGCGTTATAATCTGGAGGATATCTTTTTCATTTTTGAGCACGATAGTATTGAGGCCTACTCTATACAGCTTACGCGCGATGCAGAACTTGACCTCGATAAGGAAGTTAGCGGCAAGTTTATTGATTCTCTTTCAAAAAGCCTGCAAAAGCGCCGCAAAGGTAAACCAATGCGTTTGTTATATGACTCGGACATGCCACTGGATATGCTGAAATATTTGGTGAGCAAAATGGGCTTGCATGGCGAGAGCCTGATACCGGGCAACCGTTACCATAATTTTAAAAATTTTATTTCGTTCCCCAATGTCGGGCGGCCCGAGCTGGAATATCCAAAATACGCGGCTTTGCCGGTTGGCGATTTGTCGTTTGGCAAAAGCCTTATGGGGATGATAGCTAAAAAGGATTACCTGATAAGCACGCCCTACCAGTCATACGATTATGTTATTCACTTTCTGAGAGAAGCGGCTATTGATCCAAAAGTAAAAGAGATAAACATAACGGTTTATCGTTTGGCAGAAAATTCAAGGATAATACACGCGCTCATAAATGCTGCTAAAAATGGCAAAAAGGTTACCTGTTTGGTAGAGTTGCGGGCGCGGTTTGACGAGCAAAATAACATTACCTGGAGCAGAAGATTAGAAGAGGAGGGAGTAAATGTACTTTATGGCATTGAAGATTATAAGGTACACTCAAAAATATGTTTGGTTAGCCGTGTGGAGAAAGACAAAATAGCTTATTATGCCTGTTTATCCACCGGTAATTATAACGAAAGAACGGCAAGGTTATACGCCGATCATACGTTGCTGACCGTAAACAAAAAAATAACCGGCGACCTGGTAAAAGTTTTTAGATCATTAAATAAAACTGAGCTTCCTAAAGGGTTAAATAATTTGATTGTATCACCAATAGATTCGCGTCCTGCAATTTATAAGTTGATAGATAACGAAATAAAACATGCAAAGGCGGGCAAAACGGCCTATATGATATTGAAAATGAATAGCCTGGCCGATGAGCAACTCATTGGTAAATTATACCAGGCCAGCAATGCAGGGGTTAAAATTCAAATGATCATCAGGGGGATGTGTTGCCTGGTGCCGGGTGTAAAGGGTTATAGCGAGAATATTGAGATCATCAGCATTATAGACAAATATTTAGAACATTCAAGAGTGCATATTTATTGCAATGGCGGCGAGGAGCTGATCTACCTGACATCAGCAGATTTTATGACAAGAAATATTGATACCCGAATTGAGGTCGGCTTTCCTATATACGATAAGCATCTGAAAAAAGAGATAAGGGATATCATCAATATACAGTTAGCTGATAATACAAAGGCGCGCGAGATCAATTTGAAAAATGATAATAAGTATCATAAAACACACTCAGAATTACCCGTGCGGGCGCAAATAGACATCTACACTTACCTGAAAAATAAACAACAAACAAATTGAGATACGCCGCGATAGATATAGGGTCGAACGCAGTAAGGCTGCTTATTGCTGATATAATTGAGAACAACGAATCAGTTTCGTTTAAAAAAAATACGCTGATACGCGTGCCGTTACGCCTGGGCGATGACGCATTTTTGAACCAATATATATCTGAGAAAAAAGCTGCCGACCTGGTAAAAACCATGCACGCCTTTAGAGGATTGATGGATGTGTATAAGGTGGTTGATTATCGAGCTTATGCAACATCGGCCATGCGCGAAGCTAAGAACGGTGAAGAGGTGGTTAAGCGGATAAGGGAGGAGGCTAATATTGATCTCGCGATAGTGCACGGGCAAAAAGAGGCAAAGATAATTTATGCCAGCCACGTGGAGAATAATATAGATAAAAGCAAGAATTACCTTTATATTGATGTAGGAGGTGGCAGTACAGAACTGTCATTGTTTTCTGCCGGCGAGTTGGTGGCATCTAAGTCGTTCAATATTGGAACCATACGGATATTGGATAACCAGGATAAGGATGAAACATGGGATGAGATGCGCGATTTTATTCGCGAGCATACAAGGCAGTTTAAAGCTTTATTAGGCATTGGTACGGGTGGTAATATTAACAAGCTATACAAGCTTGCCGAAGAAAAAGATAAGGCACCGTTGACGTTTACAAAACTGAAATCGCTTTATAATTATTTGAACTCGTTTTCATTAAAGGACAGGATAAACGTTTTGGGCCTTAACCAGGACCGGGCAGATGTTATCATACCTGCCTGTGAGATCTATATGGCGGTGATGAAATGGGCCGGTATAAAAGCCATTTATGTACCCAGCGTAGGTATGGTTGACGGTATAATTCAACGTCTTATTGATAAAAATATCAACAAGACACGTTAAATTAATTTAAATAAATTGTTTAATAATTAAAAAAGTGTTATTATATTTGTGGTGCCCCTTATACGGGCATGTTTTTCATAGGTAGATGTAGGGTCGAGTACTTGTATTCGACCCTTTTTTGTGCCTGCGATTTTTCATTCTGGAGCGATAACGAAGAATTTTGAATGCGACAAGCGGCGTGTTTACTTATCAATTCGGGATTCTTCACTATCGCTCAGAATGAAAAAGCATTGGTTAGATATAGTTGGTGAGTAGGTATTAACATGAACAAGAAAAAAATAGTCATTGCAATTACAGGGGCCAGTGGGGCGATATACGCTAAATTACTGCTGGATAAATTGCAGCAGTTGGATCGCCAGATCGCCGAGCTTGCTGTTATAATGTCGGACAACGCGAAGCAGGTGTGGGAATTTGAGTTAGATAATATATCTTATGTTAATTACGGGTATAAATTTTATGCCAAAACTGATTTCATGGCGCCTTTTGCATCAGGCTCGGCGAAGTATGATACAATGGTGATTGTTCCGTGCTCAATGGGGACATTGGGACGCATTGCGGCGGGCACGTCTGATGACCTGATTACCCGAGCCGCAGACGTTATTTTGAAGGAGCGCCGCAAATTAATACTGGTTGCCCGGGATATGCCGCTTAACCTCATCCATATCCGCAACATGCAAACCGTTACCGAAGCAGGAGGGATTATCTGCCCTGCTGTGCCATCTTATTACAGCAAACCTAAAACGGTTGAGGAGGTGGCTTTAACAGTTGTGAATAGAATAATTGATTTGATGGGGTTGGAGAATGAGAGTTATAGGTGGGCAGAAGAATAAGCGTTAATCATATTTTGTAATTATATTGTGACCGTACAGGATTTCTTTTGCCAATATAGATAATTTTAAAATCTGTAGTAACTAAATATGTCTCATCAACATAAGTAGTCCAGGAAGCTGACCCGTCTATGGTATTATAAGTAATTAAAAATCCATCTGTCACTTTTTTATATTTAAAACCAGGCAATGTTTTAATAGGTTCTTCCTGGTACCTGATCAAAAAAGAAGTGGCATGCATCCATAAATAAGCGTTAAATTTGTTGTCAAGGTTTCCCAAAAAGCCTTTTAGCGTAGTTGTATCACCTATAGTTAAAATTTGATTATCAACAGTCTGTACCGATATATACCACGGCGTATAACTCGGGCACCAACAGGAAGCAAAGCATTTTGACACGTTACTTTTTGATAACACCGCACTATCCGGTATTTTTTGAGCAGGAGTAGGGTATCGGTATAAGTTTTTATACCCAATGGTGCGTTTTTCTTGTTTTTTCAAACTAAAAACTTCCCAGCAGGTATTAATTTCAAATTGTTTACATGCAATTGCAGGCTTGATGTTTTCTAATAAATAAACAACGGGATAAGCTGTGAATCCTATAGTGTCATTTATGTATTTTTTTGCCGCTGGCGAATTATAAATAACTTGTTGAGCCATTACCGATGTAGTAACGCCAAGAAAAAAAAGCGTTATGAATATTCCTTTTACCATAATACTAATTTAGAGAACAAAACAACATAATAGTTTACACTTAACAGTTAAGTTACAGAGCGATAGTTTGGTAGAAAATACTCTCGGCTTTGTGCTTTCACCTTTTAGCTTAAAACTGTATCTTTGCAGCCGATCAAATGAACAAAAAAGTTGCTTTTTATACACTCGGTTGTAAGCTGAATTATTCGGAAACATCAACTATTGGCCGCTTGTTTAACAAAGCCGGTTTTGATACGGTTGACTTTACCGATACGCCGGATGTGTATGTGATTAACACCTGTTCTGTTACCGATAATGCAGACAAGAAATGCAAAAAGGTAGTACAGGAAGCGCTTAAAATATCTCCCAAAGCATACGTTACCATTGTAGGCTGCTACGCGCAATTAAAGCCAAAGGAGATAGCCGAAATACCGGGTGTGGATATGGTTTTAGGCGCTGCTGAGAAGTTTCAGATAGTTGATTATATAACTGATCTAACTAAGAATCCAAAGGCGCTGGTTTATAACCAGCCGGTGAGTGAAGCGAATGGGTTTATATCAAGTTGGTCGTTTGGCGGCGGGCGTACCCGTACCTTTTTAAAGGTTCAGGATGGTTGCGATTACTCGTGCACCTTTTGCACCATTCCTTTAGCGCGTGGCAACAGCCGTAGCGATACTATTGAGAACGTAGTTAACCAAGCTAAACATATTGCTGCATCAGACGTAAAAGAAATTGTGTTAACTGGTGTAAACCTTGGCGATTTTGGTATTATTGATGGTAAACGCGAAAATAAATTCTTCGATTTGGTTAAGGCGTTGGATGAAGTTGAGGGAATAGATCGTATCCGCATATCATCTATCGAACCTAATTTATTAACTGATGAAATTATTGAGTTTGTAGCCACATCCAAACGGTTTGTGCCGCATTTTCATATTCCGCTGCAATCAGGATCAGATAAAATATTAGGCTCAATGCGCCGCCGTTATAAAAGAGAATTATACACTAATCGCGTAGCAAAAATAAAGGAATTGATGCCCGACTGCTGTATTGGGGTGGACGTTATAGTTGGTTTCCCCGGCGAAACAAGAGAAGACTTTATTGATACTTATAACTTTTTGAACGAGTTGAATGTATCTTACCTGCACGTATTCACTTATTCTGAAAGAGAAAATACGTTGGCTGCCGAAATGAAAGGCGTTGTGCCCGGCTCAACCCGTGCAGAACGTAGCAAGATGCTGCATATCTTATCAGACAAAAAGCGCCGCGCCTTTTACGAGACACAATTAGGTAAAAGCGCCGATGTGTTGTTTGAACGCGATATTAAGGACGGTTTCATGCATGGCTTTACCCGCAACTATGTAAAGGTGCAGGTAAAGTACGACCCTATATTAGTTAACGAGCTTAAAAGCGTTTATTTAAACAATATTTCACATAATGGTGACGTTGAGGTAACCGAGAGCGAAGAAATATTGGTACATTAACTTTATATTCGCTGCAAATAACTACATAGATGTTTCCAAATCTTTACTACCTGGTTGAATACTTAACGGGTTTACACATCGAATTTTTTAAGATCATCCAAACATTTGGGTTTTTTGTAGCCCTGGCTTTCCTTGCGGGTTATTGGGCATTTGTGCAGGAGTTTAAGCGCAAAGAAAAATTAGGCTATATACATTCATTCGAAAAGGAAATAACTGTTGGTGAGCCAATTTCGACAGCAGAACTTGCAGGTAACGGTTTGTTTGGGTTTGTATTAGGGTATAAGGTTGTTGATATGATTTTCAACTTCCATGCTTTGGTAGAAGATCCGCAGGCATTTATTTTATCAACACGTGGTAACTGGATTGGCGGGATATTATTGGCCGCATTATTTGCTTATTGGGCCTACGCCGAAAATAAAAAACAAGTTTTACCCGAACCGGTAACCAAAAAGATAGAAGTGCATCCTTATGAATTGATGGGGAGCATACTGGTATGGTCGGCAGTTTGGGGTTTTGCGGGTGCTAAACTATTTAATGCGCTGGAGAACTGGGGTGATTTTATGCGCGACCCGGTAGGTATGCTGATAGGATTTAGCGGACTTACCTTTTACGGTGGTTTAATATGTGGGGGTATAGCGGTTTTATATATTGCTAACAAACACGGTGTTAAACCATTAAATATGCTGGACATTGGCGGTCCGGGAATGATGCTTTCGTATGCTGTTGGCAGGATAGGTTGCCAGATGTCGGGCGATGGCGATTGGGGAATAGATAATTTAACACCCAAACCGCATTGGTTAAGTTGGGCACCCGATTGGATGTGGACGTTTAAGTTCCCGCATAATGTTAGTATGGAAAACCAGGGCAATATGATTCCCAATTGCATTGGTAAATTTTGTAATGAATTACGCATCCCGGTATATCCAACCTCATTTTACGAATCGGTAGTTTGTATCTTGCTGTTCCTGTTTTTATGGAGTATACGCGACCGAATAAAAATACCAGGCATTATGTTTGGTGTTTATTTAATTTTAAATGGTATTGAACGTTTTCTTGTTGAACTTATACGCGTAAATACCCGTTATGTGGTAGCCGGTATTAGTTTTACACAGGCCGAACTAATATCTATCCTGCTCGTAATAGGTGGTATAACTTTAATTGTCACGGGATTAAACCGCAGCAAAAAAATCGCATCAAACACGCATGGGTAAAAAAATATGGTATAAACTCGAAAAAAACCAGCTTGCCCGGTTTGTTCTCTCCGCCGGGGTAGGTTTTTTGGTAGATATATCTATTTTTTACTTGCTATATCATAATCTGTTAACAGAAAAACGATACCATATATTCAATTTTGAATTAAAAAACTCAACTGTTTCCCTGGCTATCTCCTATTGTTTAGGCGTAGTTGTCAATTTCCTGATCACCAAATATTTGGTATTTGCCGAGTCGACCTCCTCGTCCGGTAAACAGTTTGTACGGTTCATATCGGTTGCCATTATCGGTTTTTTTGCCAACTTGGGCGCAATAGATATTTTGATCCATTATTTTAATATGTATCCGCCATTGGCGCGCCCGGCAGCAATGCTGAGCTTATTTTTCGCCAGCTTTTTTATACATAAGTTTTTTTCGTTTAGTTTGGCTATGCGGCATCAACACGCGGCGGCTACAAGCAAATCAAATTCGTGAAATTCGAACCAATTCAAGCAATTAGTGTTTATAATATGCCTTTACAAGAAATAGTAACCCGGGTAATTGCGCTTTCGAAAGAAGCAGGCGCTTTTATCAAACAGGAAAGAAATATTTTTAACCAGGATAAGGTAGAATACAAGGGCGTAAACGATATGGTATCCTATGTAGATAAAACTGCCGAAGAAATGATCGTAGCCGGCTTGGAAAAGATATTGCCCGAAGCAGGATTTATTACCGAAGAAAAAACCAAAAATAAAATAGCTGACCGATACAATTGGATAATTGATCCGCTGGACGGCACCACTAATTTTATACATGGTTTGCCCGTATTTTCTGTAAGTATTGCCCTACAGGAGTATGGCGAATTGGTTGCCGGTGTGGTTTATGAGATCAATTTAGACGAATGTTTTTATGCCTGGAAAGGTGCGCCGGCGTATTTAAATGGCAAAGAAATTAAGGTAAGTAATTGCCCAACAATTAGCAATAGCTTAATTGCTACGGGCTTTCCATACTATGATTTCGAGAAGCAACCGCAATATATTGAACTGTTTACCTACCTGATGAGGAATTGCCACGGCCTGCGCCGCTTAGGCTCTGCAGCAGTTGACCTGGCTTATACCGCCTGCGGACGGTTTGATAGCTATTACGAATATAACCTTAACGCCTGGGATTGTGCGGCAGGGATTGTAATTGTACGCCAAGCCGGTGGCCAAGTAGTTAATTTTAAAGGTGGCGATGAAGTTTTAGAAATGCGCGAATTATTGGCCACCAATGGGAAAATGACAGGGGAAATGCTGGAAGTGATAGGGAGGTACTTTGTCTGAATCGCAGATCAAACAGATTAAATGATTTAGCAGATTGATTTCGGCGCGGCGCTATAATCAGTGCAATCCCGAAATCAGTTTAATCTGCGATTCAGACAATTATAATGCTTCCGATACCACTTCGGTAACCTCAGGCACCATGCGTTTTAGCAAATTCTCTATACCTGCTTTAAGGGTTACGGTTGATGACGGGCAGCCACTGCATGAGCCGCGCAGCTCGACAGTTACTACGCCCTCGCCGAATGACTTATAGGTGATAGCGCCGCCATCCTGCTCCACAGCCGGGCGAACGTAATCGTTTAATATTTGCTGTATTTTTATTTCAATATCAGAGCCTTCAAAGTTTTCCTGATCAACAGCGTGTTCTTCCATTTGAACGATTAATTCGGCTTCAACAGCTCCTTTTACAAACTCTTTCAGGATAGGCAACAGGTCGTCCCAGTTATCTTCTTCAAACTTGGTTACAGTAACAAAATTACTGGCGAAGAATACACCGTTTACAAACGAGAACTTAAACAGTTCCTTAGCAAATGGCGACTTTTCTGCACTTTCCTTAGTGGCGAAATCTACGCTGCCGTTTATCAGCAACTTGTTCACAATGAACTTCATAGTTGCCGGGTTGGGTGTAGATTCTGTATATACGTTGATATTCATGACGTGTCTTCTTTAATATTGAATGAACAAATTTAGGCAGGATTTTGATTTAATGTATCATTCAAAATTGTTATGACATTAAAATGTGCAAATTACCTACGATGATGAAATTAAATACTTGCCAGGCATCTACATATTTGCACATCAAATCCCTGTATAGTTCATCGGCGTTATCTTCTTTATCTCCTCTTTAACAGCATCACTCACCCGCAAAATCGCCACAAACTCAGCAATAGTTTTAGCATTAACCTCAGTATTGGTACGTGTCAATTCCTTCAACGCTTCATAAGGATTTGGATACCCCTCTCTCCGCAATATGGTTTGTATCGCTTCGGCAACAACGGCCCAGTTGGCTTCCAGGTGCGCGTTGATGGCCGGGGTATTTAATAGCAGTTTATTTAAGCCTTTTACGGTTGATTTAAAGGCAATTAAAGTATGTGCCACAGGCACGCCAATGTTTCTTAATACGGTAGAATCGGTCAGATCTCGTTGCAAACGGGATATGGGCAGTTTGGCCGCCAAATGCTCAAACAGTGCATTGGCTATACCCAAATTACCTTCAGAGTTTTCAAAATCAATAGGGTTTACCTTATGCGGCATGGCGGATGAACCTATTTCGCCGGCCTTTATCTTCTGCTTAAAGTAGTTCATGGATATGTAGGCCCACATATCCCTGTCAAGGTCGATAAGGATATTATTTATCCTTTTCATGGCATCGCATTGCGCGGCGAAATTATCGTAATGCTCTATCTGTGTGGTATATTGCGAACGTTTCAGTCCCAAAATATTGTCTACAAAGTTATTCCCAAAAGCCGCCCAGTCAATTTTTGGATAAGCCACATTATGGGCGTTAAAGTTGCCGGTAGCACCACCAAATTTAGCCGAATAAGGGATTTGTTTTAATAAAATAAGTTGATTTTCAAGCCTTTCAACAAACACCTGTATTTCTTTACCCAAACGGGTTGGCGATGCGGCTTGTCCATGAGTATGCGCAAGCATTGGTAATTCGGCCCATTCTGTGGCGTAGCTTTTTAGAATTCCAATCAGCTCATCAAAGGCCGGATAGTAAACCTCGTACAAAGCCAATTTAAAAGTGTACGGAACGGCGGTATTATTGATATCCTGGGAGGTTAATCCAAAGTGTATAAACTCTTTATAAGCCTGCAGATTCAACTCATCAAACTTTTGCTTGATAAAATACTCTACCGCCTTAACATCGTGATTAGTAGTCCTTTCTATTTGTTTGATGCTCAAAGCATCGGCTTCGCTAAAATTTTTATAGATGTCGCGTAACTTTTCTAAAACGCCTGCATCCAAACTATGTAATTGCGGCAAGGGATGTTCATACAGCGCGATGAAGTATTCCACCTCCACAAACACCCGGTATTTGATAAGGGCAAATTCCGAAAAGTAAGCAGCCAGTGGGGCGGTAGTATTTCGGTAGCGGCCATCAATTGGAGAAATAGCGGAAAGCGGAGTAAGGGTCATGCTGTAATTTTTAGGCAAAGATAGCAAGTTTTACGAGGCAATTTGAAAATCGCTAAAACACCTTATAAAACTCTATAATAATTTAATAAAAAGCCTAAGCAATTTGAAATTAAGCTAAAGAAATTTACGATTGAATGTTTAATGCTCAAATTGTCGTGGAAGCGTAAAAAACTATGGAAACTTTGAATGTTAAAAATGTTTCCATAGTTTTGTATCGTTAAAACAATGGATCAAAGAGAAAGAATAATTGAAGGCGGCGAAGAACTGTTTTTAAAGGCAGGCATCAAAAGCGTAACAATGGACGATATAGCCCGGCATTTAGGAATGTCGAAAAAAACCATTTACCAGTTTTTTAAAGATAAGAACGAATTGGTGATTGGCCTGGTGAAAAAGAAGCTGCATGACGATGAATGCCAGATGCAGGAAATCATCAACCAGTCGGGCAATGTGATAGAGGAGATGATTAACATGATGAAATGCTCGGAAGAGATATTTTCAAGGATCAACCCGATAGTGATACATGATATGCAAAAGTATCATCCGGATGCCTGGAAACAGTTTCAAAATTTTAAAGCGGATGTATTGATACGCACGCTGGAAGAATTATTGACGAAAGGCATCAAACAAGGCTATATCAGGCCGGATATAGATGTCCGTATCATCGCGAGGATGAGAGTTAACCAGGTGGAATTAGGGTTTAATACCACCATATTCCCGATTGCCGAATTTAGCACCTGGAAAGTACAGTACCAGTTTTTAGAACACTTTAATTATGGTATTTGTACGCTGAAAGGTTATAAGCTGCTAAACCAATATAAAAATATACACGATGAATAATTTAACACTACTGACATAAGGCTGTCATTTATAAAAACTTATTTTGAACCCGGTGTCCAATATAAACAAGACCAATAGTTATATTAAAAATTAAAAGATGAAACAAAAGATACTCATAACATTACTATTATTTATTACCGGCTTAACGGCTTTTTCGCAGCAAGCGCCGGCTACTCATAATTTTACCCTTGCAGATTGTATCAACTACGCCTACCTGCACCAGGATTCTGTTTTAAATGCAGGCTTGGATATTAAAAGCGCCGATTATAAAATAAAAGAAACCATAGGCACCGGTTTACCGCAGGTAAATGGTTCTGTATCCTTCCAGGACTTTTTAAAAGCACCCGCAACCGTGGGCCCTAATATTTTTGGGCCCGCCGGCTTTGGTTCTTATAATCCCAATGCGGCTTTGGTAGCATTCCCGTTTGGCGCGGTAACTTACAATAACACTTATTCGCTAACGGCAAGCCAGTTATTATTTAGCGGTACATTTTTGGTAGGCTTGCAGGCAGTTAAAACTTTTAAAGAGTTATCGCAACGCAGCCTGGTTCGCACCAAAATACAGATCAACGTTAACGTAACCAAGGCCTATTACCAGGTTTTGGTAAGTAACGAGCAAGTCAAACTATTGGATGCCAATATCGCGCAGCTAAAACAACAATTAGATCAAACAACGCAGCAAAACAAGCAGGGCTTTGTAGAAAAAATTGATGTCGATCGTCTTTCTGTTCAATATAACAACCTGGTTACCAACCGCGAAAATATTGTGCGTTCGATGGTATTGAATTACGAAATGTTAAAGTTCCAGATGGGAATGCCGATAGAACAGGAAATGACACTGGTAGATAAATTGGATGTCGCTAACCTGGACCAGAACATTACGCTTGCGGGCGCGGATACATCGGTCTACCGCAATCGTATCGAATATAATTTGCTGGAAACCAATGTTAGGTTAAATCAACTGGATGTAAAAAGCAAAAAGGCGGCATACTTACCTACCGCCAACTTCAACGCAGGTTATGGCGATGTGTTCCAGGAAAACCAATTTAAGTATTTGTATAGCCATGTTTATCCAAACAGCTATGTTGGTTTAAGTATAAACGTTCCTATTTTCAACGGTAACCAACGCACCAACCAACTAAGGCAATCAGAAATTAATGTTCAAAAAGCACAAAACGATTTGAATAACGTAAAGAACGCGCTTAGTTTGGAGGCCAGCGCCGCGCGCATCACGTTTTATAATAGCATACAATCATTAAATACCCAAAAACGCAGCCGCGAATTGGCGCAGGAAGTTGTGCGCGTTACCGGCATAAAATACACGCAGGGTGTAGGCTCAAGCATAGAAGTTACACAGGCACAAACCGACCTGCAAAACGCGGATAATCAATATATACAAGCCTTGTACAACGCGCTCATCAGCAAAGTTGACCAGGATAAAGCATACGGACGAATTAAATAAAACTAAAACACTCACACTCATTGAACTATAACAATATGAAAAAATTACTATACATAACAATGGTATTATCGCTGGCGGCGGCTTGCAGTAATAAGAAGCCGGTTGATAAAGCAACCCAATTGGCCGACCTGAAAAAACAACAGGCAGAAATATCTGCAAAAATAACCGCGTTGCAGGCCGAGATTGGTAAAAAAGATTCTGTAAAAAGTACCGATGTAAACGCCGTAACTATTAAAGGGGGCACATTTACAAATTATGTAGATATACAGGGTAGAATTGACGCACAAGATAACGTAACCGCTTATCCACAGGCATCTGCTGTAATAACTGCCATAAATGTAAAGGCCGGTGACCATGTTAGCAAAGGTGAAACTTTGGTACAATTGGATAATAGCGTATTACGCCAAAATATAGAGCAGGCGCAAGCACAGGCAGCGTTGGCACAAACTTTATATCAACGTCAAAAAAATCTTTGGGATCAAAAAATTGGTACCGAAGTGCAATTTTTACAGGCACAAACTACCGTACAAACTACCGAGAAGCAAGTCTCTTCTTTAAAGCAACAGGCAGACATGTATCGCATTGTATCGCCTATAAGCGGTACCGTTGACCAAATGGATCTTAAAATGGGCCAGATCGCCGTTCCCGGCTCAACAGGCATACGTGTAGTTAATGCTGATATTTTAAAGGTTAAGGCCGATGTGCCTGAGTCTTACTCCGGAAGCGTGCATTTGGGCGATAATGTAAAGATCATGATCCCGGATGCCAACGATTCGTTAGTGGCAAAAATAACTTTTGCGGCCAAGGTTATCGACCAGGCATCACGCAGCTTTGCTATCGAAGTGAAGTTACCTAATACAGGCAAACTACGCCCGAATATGACCGCTGTATTGAAGATCGCCAATTATTCAAACAGCAAGGCTATCGTTATACCGTCAAAAGCTATTCAAAAATCAGAGAATGGTGATTACGTATTTATAAATGTAAACGGCATCGCCAAGAAAAAGATTGTTACCGAAGGCGCAAATTCCAGTGGCTTAACCGAAATAAAATCGGGCGTTGCAATTGGGGATGTGCTAATTACTGATGGCTCGAGCGGTTTAGAAGACGGCGACCAGGTACGTGTGTTAACATCCGGCAACTAATATTATAACTGATTCTAAAATGAAAGACCAGGAGAAAGAATTTGGCCCCTCAAGTTGGGCTATAGATAATAAACGGGCCGTTTACGTATTAATATTTTTAATTACGTTGCTTGGATATATAAGTTATTCAAGGCTGCCAAAAGAGAACTTTCCGGATATCACTATATCCAAAGTGTATATTACCACTATTTACCAGGGCCAGTCGCCTCAAAATATCGAAACGCTGGTTACCAAACAGCTCGAAAAGCAATTTAAATCGCTTAAGGGTTTAAAAAAGGTAACTTCAAATACACAGCAAAATGTGTCTGTTATAACAGCTGAGTTTAATGCCAATGTCGACATCCGCCAGGCTAAACAGGATGTTAAAGATGCTGTTGATAAAGCCAAGCAGGATTTGCCGCAGAATGATAACAACTTGAAAGAATCTGTTGTATCTGATATTGACGTGGCCGATCAGCCAATATTAAACGTCAACGTATCGGGCGATTATGATCTTAAAAAACTAAAGGAATATGCCGATAACCTGAAGGATGAGATTGAGGCCATGAAGGAAATATCCAAAGTGGACGAAGTGGGCGCGCTAAAACCAAATATCCAGATCAATGTGGATATTAATAAAATGGCAGCCGCGCAGGTAGGGTATAACGATATTATTCAGGCTATTGGCAGTGAGAATGTTATCTCAACAGCAGGTACGCTTGTTACCGATGGTGTACAACGCACCATTGATATAAAAGAGGATTTTAAAAACGCTGATGAGGTTAATAACCTG
>Ga0206816_1052_pt2 | contig 28974 bp, 21 predicted proteins | sample Alteio_BWOrgCont_88_FD_152866 | JGI IMG/M metagenome (GOLD analysis project Ga0206816, IMG submission 152866) | Enriched cells from forest soil in Barre Woods Harvard Forest LTER site, Petersham, Massachusetts, United States -... | ecosystem: Environmental > Terrestrial > Soil > Temperate forest >... | reverse complement strand
AAAAGTCTAAACCACCCCTGAAGAAATCGCCACAGACCGTTTCTTTGAAGAAATGAAATCGAAGTTCAAAATCGAAAAGGATGAAAATGGCAATTTTTGCATTGTGTTAGCAGGTATCGTGAAAAAAGCTCCTGCAGCCAAGAAGGAAGCCCCGATAAAAAAACCTTCTAAAAAGCAAAAGAAAGAAGCTACCCCTGATGTGAAAGTGCAATCTTTAAAAGATTTGGCGAAAATCATTAAAGAAACCAAAGAGGGTTATGAGAGATTAACTTTGCTTCCTCCTCCACCCTGGAAGAAAATCATTACCGCTCTGGCTTTAGGGAAATTAAATCCAAAGGAATTGTGTTCTTACTTTTATGATAAGTATCCACGTGTTACAGCTATTACGGAATTGGCTGATTGTGTGCCATCGATGGCAGATTTAAAAATTATTGCTGATGCACTGACTCCTTTGGCAAATATTCCGGGGACTAAAATTTCGAGTTCTGACAAGGAATACAGGGATACTTATCGTGGACAGTTAAGCGATGGGCTTTATTTGAATTGTGCAAGTTGCGTTGGCTTAGTTGATGGTAATTTGCCTGTATTTAATTTGACCACCTACAGGTTAAAGAATGAGCCTGTTTATTTTAAAGGACAGTTACCTGCCCAGAATTTTGATCTTTATACCAATGTAGGTCCTGCTAAAATAAGAGTTAAAACCAAAAAGAACAAGTATGCAAAGAGCTACACTGTTTATTATGGCGTTGGGGAATATGATTCTGAAACATGGAGTTTTAAAGTTGGCGGACCTGATCAGATTATTAGTGGAGAGGCTGGAGTTATGACAAATTTTATCATCGTAGCTAATACAGATATAGAAGGTGTTTGGCCCGATCCACAGCCTAAGAGGTTTCCTTATAATTGATTTGACAGCTTAGAAATAAACTCTTAAAATAGGAAAGCCCTCCATCAAATATTTTTAGGTGGAGGGCTTTCTTATTAAAACGAAGTAAAAATTCTTCGGCTCTTTCTAATTTAGGGAGGAAAAGGGAGTCATAACTTTTTCGTTAATTTGTCGCCCAAAGAATTATCAAATAGAAATGATTCTTAAAGATATAATATGAATTCGATTATGAAAAAAGATTTGACCTTATCCACACTGTTTTTTGTGGCATTAATGATATCCTCCATTAGTATTATCCTTTCCTTCCCTGCCGAGAACGGATATATGACTACTGCCGATGAAGGGGCATATTTCAGACAGGCTCAAAAGATTAATGAGCAAGGCTGGAGCGGCTTTGAGGCACTTGCCAATGATTATATCAAGAATCCAGATTCACAGGTTTACCCATCACCCGTGCGAATCGGATACATCATGCTGGCATCAATAGCATTAAAATTTTCCAATTCCTTTCATGCACTTTCCACATTGTCACTGCTGCTATTCGTCCTTCAGGCAATAGCAAGCTTTTTCTTTTTAAGAAGGCATTGGGGAATATATATTGCAACAATAGGAGGCATACTCATTTGCTTCTCCCCGCTTGGTTGGTCTCTTGCACGAAGAGCATTATCTGACCCAGCTTCCTATCTTTTTCTTTCGCTCACTTTGTTTGCATTCATTGATTACATACGGTGGAACAGGGTAAGAGATGTCATCCTGTTTATAATCTCTTTTTCCTTTAGCATCCTGATAAAAGAAAGTGCCGTTTTGTTTCTTCCATTTTTTGCAATTCTACTTTGTGTTTATAAATTTTATTACGAAAAAAACATCAAAATTCTTTCTCTTGGATTAATGATTATTGGACCCTTGATTATTTGTACCATCCTTTATGTTTTCACTCTTGGAAGTATAGGGAATATTATTCAAATCGCCGAAATCATTAATAATTTAGCAGTCACACATCCACAGCCTTATGTTATTCGCTACCATTCAGGACCCTGGTATCAGATATTTATTGATCTCTTCATGATCTCCCCTTTCGTTTCTATTTTCTGTTTGATGTATGTCGGATATTATTTTATTGGAACCGAAAGAAAGAATGAACAATTGAATTTGCTGCTTCTTTTTGGAATTTATTTTATCATTTTGTATTCATCACTTCCGAAGAATGTGCGCTGGGCTCAGACCATTGATATGACTTATAGAATATGTGCCGCGCTGTTCATAGTTGATGTTGCGGGGAAGATTATAAGCTCCGTCAATCTTAAAAAAGCAGTAACCATATTCACCATGCTTCTGATTCTTGCGGTAGATGTAAAAGCATATTATAACGACAATATTACTTATGACATTTACGACCCTACATGTTATAATTTATTACAAGCCAGGCATATCATCTTCGGTGTTGGAGAGGTTCCTTTGGAACAAACCTACCTGACCTGGAGTTACTATTATTACAGTAAAGGCAATTTTCAAAAGTGCATAGAAGAAGCGCAAAAGGCGATTTCAATCAATCCGAATTTTGCTGCTGCATACAATAATATTTGCAGTGCGTATAATAATTTGAAAGACTGGGATCATGCAATAGAAGCGGGAAAGAGAGCCGTGGAGGTTGATCCTAACAACCAGCTTGCAAGAAATAATCTGAACTGGGCTATTAGCCAAAAGGCATCAGGAAAATAAAAAGAAGAAGACCTCAATTTCACATTTAAGATTCCACCTCGTGAAATTCCTGGGTCCCCTACCCTATCGCGTTGGCTTTTGAACAAATATTCCGATGTTGCCCGGATAAATACCTATTCGAATATTTAGTAATCCCAATACTTTTGCAATCCCTGTGATTTGTTTTTTCATTGGAATGGGAGCCATCCGCAACCAATAATTTAAAGGATAAACATTCTTTACATCAAACACTTTTACAATATTAAAACCAGCTTTCTGATTAAGAAGCGGTAGTGTTTTTTTATTAAAAAGATAGATATGTTCAACATCATAAATAGGAGATTTCTCTCCAAATATTTTTGCCTGCATACCCTTTTCGTTATGAACAATAAAGTAAGCAATGCCGCCTGGTTTCAGCAATTCATAAATACCTTTAAGCACCTCTAAAGGATTTATCAAATGGTCTAAAGTTTGAAAACAAGTTATCAAATCAAAAGAATCAGAAGGAAAGTTTGTCTGCTCAAAAAATCCTGTGAAAATTTTATCTTTCAAATCACCTGCTTTAGCAACAGCTTCCTCTGAAGGCTCAACACCATAAACATCTTTGAAACCTGCTTTCCGTAATTCGCGAAGGAAGAAACCATTGCCGCATCCGATGTCCAATGCTTTATCTTTACTAACAAAAATAGAATCATTTTTGATAATGTAATTGATATAACTTTCGGCGATATAACTCACTTCGTTGTCATAATTCTGTTTGCTTGCCTTGTATAAATTAGCTATTTTTTCATAAGGCAAAATCGGCGAAGAAAATACAGAACTGCACTTTGCACATTCCAAAAACTGATAATGAAAATGCTCCGTAGTCCTTCGTGCAGAAAAAATATCAGCATTCAAATGTTCAGGAGAAAAATTTTGTTTGAACTTGACCTTTGTATAGTCATTAGTGCTACACAAAAGGCATTCAGTAATAATTTGATTATTCATCCATCCTATTTTATTTTATAACTCTAATCAGGTTTTCAATTTCAGAAGCTGTTTCTATTTTTTTTCCTCTGTATATAATAGATTTCCGAATGAATTTCGGTCTCCCTTTACTTTCCTCAAATACCTTAGAGAGATATTCTCCCAGGATAGAAACAGCAAGGAGTTGGATGCCGCCGAAAAATAAAATTAAAACGATGATAGTTGTTATTCCATGAGGAATATTTGGGTAAAGAATTCTGAAAATTATCTGCAATATCATGGCAAGAAAAGAAACACCTGTCAAAATAAATCCCATATAACTTAATATCTCCAAAGGGATAAAACTAAAAGAGAAAATAGCCTTTTTTGCCCACCAAATATTGCGTCTCCAGTTATTGGTACTGATGCCAAACATTCTCTCTGGTCTCACATAATCTACTCCGATTTGTTTGAATCCTACCCATGCCCTCAATCCTCTTAAGAACTGTTCCTTCTCTGGTAATTTGATTAATTCATTAACAACTTTTCTATCCATCAAAGAAAAATCTCCGGCATCGCGGGGGATATTTATGTAGGACATTTTGCTGAAGATTCGATAAAATAATTTATAGCTGATATTCATTAAAAAAGTAGTCTCTCTCTTTATTCTTTTTCCGTAAACAACTTCGTTGCCCTCTAACCATTTTTCATAAAATGAGGAGATTAATTCAGGAGGGTCTTGCAAATCACCATCCATAAGGACAACAGCGTCACCACTTGAAATTTCCATTCCACTTAAGAAAGCAGATTGAGAACCAAAATTTCTAGAATGAGTAATCCCAATTACGTCGGCATCCTTTTCACAAATTGAATCTAAAACTTCTTGAGTATTATCCGGCGAAGCATCATTAACAAAGATGATTTCATAACGAATTTTTATCTTTTGAAATGTCTGCACAATCCGTTCGTACATGATTGGAATAGCCTGTGCATCCTTATAACATGCTATGACACAAGTTATCTTATTTAATTTTTTTGGTTCATTGAAAGCGGTCAGGATTTCTGTATAATTATTTTCTTCCTGCCACTCATTTGTTTTGATTAATCCTTCCTCCAAAGTGGTTGCAGGCTGCCAATGAATCAATTCTTTTGCCTTATCATAATTCCCATACCAATCTTTCAAATCCCATTTTCTATCAGGCATACTTCCCCATTCCGGTTGAATATCTAATTTGAATAATTCAAGAACTTTATTCACCAATTCTTTCATGGTTGTTTTGGTGCCGGTACCAATGTTTATTGATTCACCAAAGATAGCTGGATTCATATAATAAGCTGTGTTGATTAAGGCTTTAATACAATCAGTAGTATAGACAAAGTCGCGGCTTATGTGAGGAGAAACAAGCGGGGGTAATTTATTTTGTTTTGCATTCTCAATCAGCTTCGGAATAAGCCGGTCTGGCTCCTCCCAAGGTCCATAAATAGAATACAACCTCAAATTCGCACAAGGAACGTGATGAACTTTCGCATAATATTCTATCAAATAACTTGCAGCAACCTTCGATACAGCATAATGACTATTTGGAATGAGTCTATCAGATTCCTTGGGAGCCTCGCAATTCAAACCATATTCCGAACTGCTTCCGGCATGAACATAGGCATTGATGTGTTTGCATTCCTCCAGGATATTCAAGGTTCCGATGACATTCGTTTCATAAGTAAGATTACTTTTATTTTGCTTGGAATAGGCACCGTAAGCCGAAAGATTAAAAACAGTTTGAGGTTTATATTCCTGAAATATTTCATTCACAGCATTCTTAAAAAGAATGTCACAAAACAAGATATTTTCAGGTCTTAAATTCAAAAGCTTTAATCTCCAAGCCTGCCTGACGTCATGGGTTATGGCATAACAATCGCTCCTGTTTTTCAAGATTGTTTCAATCAGATTTGTTCCAATAAACCCGCTTGCTCCAAAAATAAATATCGGACCTTTTAAACTTTTGATTTTATCGGATAGCGGAATTTCAGCAGTCGTATTCTTCATTATTAATTAATCCAATCTGTAATTATTTTTTGAATGTTTTCACTATCCATTCCAGATTGCACTTGATGATAGTTTTGGTCTCCATACAATTCATTAGGATAACCAAGAGCACATAAGGATTTGAATTGCTTGACCTGAATATTTCTTTTCATTAAATTAATGGAAATACTTTCTGCTATGCCGCCTCTTTCAACATGTTCTTCTATTATCAGCAACTTCCCTGTTTTCACAATACTTTGAATCAATCCATCATCAAAATTATCAATAGGAATCCTGGTTATGGAGAATAGGTTTATTTTATTTTTTAATCCCTTATTTTCGATTGCATGAATGGCATTATTGATGACCGGTCCGAGCGCAACTATTGTAACTTCAGCATCATGAGAAAGGAAAATTGTATTAATACTTTTATACATTTCTTGTTCGCCGGGATTGTTTTTTCCAAGCCCTAATCTAAGGTATGCAGGAGTATCATTTCGCATCATCTCATTAATCGAAGCCCCTACATCCTCAATAAAAGAAGGCACATAACAAGTCATATTTGGAAGGCTGCTCATGCAAGCAATGTCTTCAAGGGCGTGGTGTGTAGCGCCCATAATTCCATAACCATAACCACCGCCATTGCCGACAATAAAAACAGGAAGTTTATGGAAACATACATCAATCCTGATTTGTTCCAGGCAACGAAAAGTGATGAATGGAGCGATGCTGTAACAGAATACTTTAAAGCCTTTTGAAGCCATACCGGCAGCCATCCCAATCATATTCTGTTCTGCAACTCCTGTATTAATAAAGCGGTCTTTCATTTTCTCCTGAAGGTTTTCAAAGGCATTAAAACCAAGGTCTCCGGTAAGGAAAATAATCTTATCATCTTCCGAAATCTTTTCAATAATATTGGAGAAAGTTTTACGCATGATAAAAATTACTAATCTCCTCAATAGCCTGTTGATAGAGCGATTCAGTCGTCGGGAGGTAATGCCATTCCATTTTATTTTCCATAAAACTTATCCCTTTTCCTTTGACCGTATTTGCAATTAAAACTTTGGGCTTACCATTTTTTGAATTAATAAAATGATTAATGCCATTGCTAATTTCTTCGATATTATGACCATCAACATTTAAAACTTCAAAACCAATAATGCGCCACTTTTCTTCACTCGCAGTATCGCCAAGAATGTCATCAATACTTCCAAAACCTTGCAATCCATTTTTATCAATAATCACAATCAAATTATCCAATTGATGCTTCACCGCAAAGTGAGTTGCCTCCCATGTTGTACCTTCATTGGTTTCCCCATCAGACATCAGAATGTATGAAATGGAATCCTTGTTTTGCTGCAACCGGTATGCCTTGGCAATGCCTGTAGAAATGGGCAAACCATGCCCCAAAGAGCCTAATGCAAAAGGAATTCCAAAGAATTTATTTGCAGAGGGATGTGCAGGTAATTTAGTTCCATTTTTATAAAAAGTGGTTAATTCATCATCAGAAATTTCGCCCAAGTGATTCAAGCATACATAGAGCGATGCCGCAGCATGTCCCTTGGATAAAATAAAAGAATCCTGCGGTTTTTTATTATTAATAAGAGAAGCGATTAGTAAATCAATGCAACTTAATGAACAGCCGATATGCCCGGCATTAGCCCTGTAATAAAGGTCAATAAGTTTAAGCCTTAGTTTGCCTTGCAGATTTGTTATATTTTCAGGAATCAATTGCTTTTGAATTTATGGTTGCAAATTAAAGAAAAGAATACAACATTAGAAAAGTGCATATCCTAGCATTCAACTTGCAAAGAATATTCTGAATTGTACTATCTAACAGAAACAGCAGGAATTAAATGATTTAGGTTTTATGATTTCATAAAGCTTCATTAATCTAAAATCCCCAAAATTATTAAATTCTTAATATGAAATTTGGCTGTTTACCAAAAATTCATTTACTTTGCGACCTAATAAAAAAAAACTATATATCATGAACATGATTAGAATCTTTACCCTCGCGTGTTTGTTCGCCACATTAGGCTTGAGCAACGGAATTTCTCAAACAATTACAACAGGTGCAGTGTCAACCCCGCTATGTGCTGGAGTCAGTATTTCTGTGCCTTACATCGTTTCCAGCCAATTCAATGGAGCTAATGTTTTCAGAGTTGAATTAAGTGATTCATCCGGCAATTTTACTTCTCCTCAAATCATTGGCGTTTTAGCTGATAGTGTTTCCAACTCTATCACTGCTACCATTCCTTCTAATTCTGCCGGAACGCATTATAGAATAAGGGTAGTTGCTTCCAGTCCTGCAGCATTGGGCAGTGATAACGGAGCAGATATTACGGTAGTTGGACAACCACATCCTGCGATTACTTTCACTACTCCTGTTAACTTCTGTATAGGAGATTCAGTAATGCTGAATGCTGGATCCTGGAATTCCTACTTGTGGAATACAGGAGCAACAACATCTACAATTACTGTTAATTCAGCAGCAACTTATTCTGTAACAGTTTCCACAACAAATGGCTGCACAGGTTCAGACGGGCAATTAGTAACAACTTATTCTTTGCCATCAGTTAGTTTCTCAGGCTTACCATCTGCTGTTTGTTCTGATGGAGGAAGTTTTATTCTTATAGGTGTTCCAACTGGAGGTCATTTCAGTGGTTCGGGAGTTTCTAATTCTACATTTAATCCATCAACATTATCTGGAACTTATTCCATCACATATACATATACTGATCCAACGCATGGTTGCTCAAACACTGCAAGTAATTCAGTAATGGTAAATCCTTTTACTAATGTTGTAATTACTCCATCAGGTGCTACTTCATTTTGCCAGGGAGGGTCTGTAAATCTTAATACAGGAATTTATTCATCCTACCTATGGAATACTGGTGCTACTATAAGTAGCATTACTGCTACCGTTGCAGGTACATACATGGTAACTGCTACGGCAGCAAATGGATGTACAGGGACAGCATCTGCAATAGTTAATGTTTATTCATTGCCTTTAGTAAGTTTCAGTGGCCTTCCAGTATCAGTATGTTCTGATGCAGGAGATATTGCATTGACAGGAAATCCTTCTGGAGGAAACTTCAGTGGTTCAGGAGTTACCAATTCCAACTTCAACCCAGCTAGCTTATCAGGAAGTTATAATATTACTTATAGCTATACCGATCCAACTCACGGTTGTCATAATACATCTGTTAACACTGTTGTTGTTAAACCTTTTACTGATGTGGTAATTACTACATCAGGTACAACTTCTTTTTGCCAGGGTGATAATGTAGCACTTATGGCAGGTGTATATTCATCTTATATTTGGAATACCGGAGCAACTACAAGCAGTATTATTGCAAGCGTTGCCGGAACTTATATCGTTACTGTTACTGCTGCAAACGGATGTACCGGAACTGCCTCTAAAACAGTTACTGTATATTCATTACCTGTTGTTAATTTCTCAGGCTTACCAGCAAGTGTATGTTCAAATGCAGGAAGTATTGCATTAACGGGTAGCCCTTCAGGAGGTAATTTCAGTGGTTCGGGGGTAACTAATTCTAATTTTAATCCTGCTAACCTATCAGGAAATTATTTAATCACTTATAGCTATACCAGCCCAACCCATGGTTGCTCAAATACTGCAACTCATAACGTTCTTGTAAATCCTTTTCCAACTGTGGTAATAACTCCTTCCGGTGCTACATCATTTTGCCAGGGGGACAATGTTACACTTAATGCTGGTGTTTATTTATCCTACGTTTGGAATACAAGTGCAACTACAAGTAGTATAACAGTGAATACAGCGGGGACATATACAGTTACCGCTACGGATGCAAACGGTTGTACCGGAACTGCATCAGAAACAATAACAATTTATTCTTTACCAATAGTCAATTTCAGCGGATTACCCGCAAGTGTTTGTTCTAATGCGGGAAATATTTCATTGACAGGTTCACCCGCAGGGGGACATTTTAGCGGATCAGGCATTAATAATTCTAACTTTAATCCTTCAACTTTATCAGGAAACTATACTATTGCTTATACCTATACTGAACCAACTCACGGTTGTTCAAATACAGCAACACATAATGTAACTGTAAATCCATTCACAAATGTTGCAATAATTCCTTCGGGGGCTACTTCTTTTTGTCAAGGAGATAATGTGACTCTTAATGCAGGTTTGTATGCTTCATATCTATGGAGTACGGGTGCAACAACAAGCAGTATTAATGTCAATACGGCTGGAACATATTCTGTTACTGCAACATCCGCTGATGGTTGCACTGGATCGGCTTCAATAACAACAACTGTATATTCGTTACCAGTTGTTAGTTTCTTTGGTCTTCCTGCATCTGTTTGTGCAGATGCAGGTATGATTACTCTTACTGGAACTCCAGGAGGAGGACATTTCAGTGGAACTGGAGTTACTAATAATGATTTTAATCCAGATAATTTAAACGGCAATTATACTATTACCTATACTTATTCAGAGCCTTTACATGGATGTACCAATTCAGCCTCACATTCCATAACTGTCAATCCATTCAATGATGTAACAATAACACCAAGCTCAGGAACTGCTATATGCCAGGGAGATAATATTACGCTAACAATTGGAGCTTATGCTTCCTATCATTGGAGCAATGGAGGGACAACAAATTCAATAACTGTCAATACCGCAGGTACTTATTCAGTAACAGCAACGGCTGCAAATGGATGTACAGGAACTTCTTCAATAGTTATTACTGTTAATCCACTACCAGTTGTTAATTTCAGCGGACTTCCTTCTACAGTTTGTTCATCAGCAGGAAATATTACCTTAACAGGATCTCCAACAGGTGGATTATTCATAGGAAATGGAATGTCAGGAAATATCTTTAATCCTCAAAATCTATCATCAGGCAATGACACCATAACCTATTTCTATACCAATGCTCAAGGTTGTTCTAATTCTTCTGTTCAATTTACTACTATAAATAGTGTTAGTCCAATAATTACTTCTTCCGGTCCTACAGTTTTATGTCAAGGCGGTTCGGTAACTCTGAGTGTTGGAAGTTTCGCATCTTACCACTGGAGTAATGGTGCCTCAACTGCAAGCATAACAATTAACACTGTAGGCTCTTCGACTTATACTGTAACAGTTACTACAAATAGCGGATGTACAGGTTCTTCATCCCAAGTCGTAACAATATATGCAGCAACAGTTGTTAGTTTTAGCGGTTTACCTTCATCTGTTTGTTCTAATGCAGGAAATATCACTTTGACAGGTTCCCCTCTTAATGGTAACTTCTCTGGAGCAGGGATAAACGGAAATACATTCAATCCTCAAAACTTATCAGGTTCTGATACTATTACTTATACTTACAACAACCCTAACGGTTGTACTTATTCTGCATCTAATACTGTTGTTATTACTAATGTATCACCAACAATGACTGTTACTGGTACAACTGACTTCTGTGCAAATCATTCAGCAACTCTTACTCCTGGAATATATTCTTCTTATCTATGGAGCAATGGGGCAACAACAGCAAGCATTACGGTTAACTCAACCGGTAATTACACAGTGACCGTTACTGGAGGTGCCGGATGTACAGGAACTTCATCACAACTGATTAATGTATATCCTTTACCAGTTGTCAGTTTCACCGGGCTGCCATCATCTACCTGTTCTGATGCCGGATTGATAGCTCTTACCGGAAATCATATTGGTGGTTCTTTCAGTGGTACTGGCGTGGTTGGAAATCATTTTAATCCAACTGGTTTATCTGGAACTTATTCCGTTACCTATACTTATGCAGATTCTGTTCATGGCTGCATAAATACTGCGACAAACTCTATTACCGTTAATGCATTTACTCCAGTTGTAATTACATCAAATCATTCAACAACTTTCTGCGCAGGTGATTCTGTTATTTTAAACCCAGGAGCTTATGCCAATTATCTTTGGAGTAATTCTTCAACAACAAATACCATAACTGTAAACGCTTCTGGAACATTCTCTGTTACTTGTACTGCCGCTAATGGTTGCTCAGGAACTGCTTCAAAAACAGTTACGGTCAATTCTTTGCCGGTTGTGAGTTTCAGTGGTGTTGGGGCGCATATTTGTTCTAATATTGGAAATATCATCTTAACGGGTTCTCCTTTAGGGGGTAATTTCAATGGTATGGGAGTTCACGGCGATACTTTGAATGCTCAAAATGTTCCAAGTGGTATTATTACAATTACATATACTTATACTGATACGAATGGTTGTAGTAATTCTTTTGCACAAAATGTTGGAATAGCAAATGTTGATCCAACAATTTCCGCAAATGCTGCTCTGCAATTCTGCTCAGGTGATTCTATTACACTGACAGCAGCAGCGTCAAACACTTCTTATATATGGAGTAATGGCGCAACCACACAAGCTACCACTATCCATGTTACAGGAAATTACACGGTTACTGTTACTGGTCTTTACGGATGTACCAGTTCCAGCACAGATACCATTACTGTTTATACTAATCCTGCTATTTCCTTCACGATTTCTCCTTCGACAATTTGCTCTAATGCTGCATCCATAGCTCTTACCGCAACTCCTGTCGGTGGAGTATTTTCTGGCAATGGTATTACTAATAATAATTTTAATCCGCACAATTTATCTGGTGCCGAAGTTATTACCTATACTTATACAGATTCTGTTCATGGCTGCTCAAGTTCTGCACAAAGCACTATTACTGTTAATGCCTTCCCAACTCTTTCAATAACTTTAAGTGGTGGAAATTCATTCTGCCAGGGTGGTACACAAGTAATGACCGTCGGAAATTATGCTTCCTATATATGGAGTGATGGAAATACCACCAACAGTATTAGTGTTGGAAATACAGGCAGATATACTGTAACAGTTACTGCTGCCAATGGCTGCACGGGCATCAAGTCTGATTCAATAACAGTTTGGCCATTGCCTATAGTGAGTTTTTCAGGATTGCCTACGGGAATTGTTTGTAATGAATGGGTTACTTATCAACTTACTGCAAATCCTTCAGGAGGTAATTTTTATGGTTCCGGTATCAGCGGTTCGGTCTTTAATCCTTATGGACAACCTACCCAAACAGATATTATTACTTATTACTATACCGATTCTCATGGTTGTATAGGTTATGCTCATGATACGGTTATGGTTAAAAACTGTACAGGTATTCCATTAATTCAAACAAATAACGGTGTCGGGATTTATCCTAATCCAAATAACGGTAACTTCATCATTCAGTATGATATGACTCAACCGGATGCTGTCTTGAATATTCGCGATATAACAGGAAGATTAGTTTCTATAACCAATATTATTGGTACTTCAGGAAATCAAACTATCAATACTGATCTGAGCGAAGGAATTTATTTCTGGGAAGTAATCAATTCTAAAGGCATTGATGCCAAAGGAAAAATAGTAGTGACAAAATAATAAACCCTTCACAATCCAATTCAACTAAAAGCCTCTCGAGAAATCGGGGGGCTTTTTAATTAGAGCCAAATCCTTTATTAAGGAAAGTCAATATTCGGCAGTGAATAGACCTCTTTCATAATTGTGCTATTAAAAGTTTAATGAAAGTCCCGGAGGGGCGGGCTTTTGGTAATAAACTGCTTATAAAAAAGAATATGAATGTCCGTCTTGATACCTAACAAAGGAAATAATGAATATTGAACAAGGAACAAGGAACAAGGAACAAGGAATAATGAATAATGAATAATGAATAATGAATAATGAATAATGAATAATGAATAATGAATAATGAATAATGATTTGGAATTCTGACAAATACTGAATTCTCTAATTCATTCATTCTTATTTTCAACCTTACTTCCTTCAACATTCATTATTCCTTGTTCAATATTCATTATTTTAACAACATTAGGTATTAATACGGACAATCATAAAAAAGAATAATGACCCAGAGGGACGATCTTTTGGTAATTAATCCTAACTAATGTTAAAGGTCGTCCCTCTACGACTTTGATAGGCATGGTAATATTATTATTACTATCAAAAACCCGTCCCTCTGGGACTGAATTATGAAAGAAGTCTAATATACATTCCATAGGAAAGAATGTATAATAGATATCTTTCGGAAATTAACCACAAATAAATAATAGAAATGGTGAATTATCGAAGAATTCTAATAAAAACAAGTAAAGAGGATAAAAAGAGAGCCACGAATTTCACGGATTAATATTAGTGAAATTCGTGACTTAATATGCAGAGCTAATTCCTAATAAAGCTGCAATAAAAAACTCACCTTCACCCCGCTCTGATTCACTACCGTGATATAGCAATGAGTTCCATAATCGGTAATACCAAAAAGGGAGGCGGTGAAAGTTAATGTATGTCCATTTGTGACAGGCACTCCTGTGCTGTCTGTGCCGCCTTCTGTAGTAGCCAGATAAACCATGACATTGCCACCCGTAGCTCCTATCCGCAGTTTGCTTGATCCTATCATAGTACGCTTGGCAAGGAACATACTTTTCAATGCCTTCAAAGTAGGATTAAAGACCTTTTGCGCAGTCTGTTGAATCTCCACAAGATTATGAAATGATTTTATTTTGGCTTCACTGTCAGGATCATCTCTAAATTTGTTTATTTCAAGACCCAAATCGCCCCACTGCATTGTCAAAGCGGCATTCAAAGAACTTCTCAAAGTAGTCCTGGTAATACCCTTATTGGTTTTCCCGCTTTGCTGCGTGGTGCGGTCGGGTTTAAGAATGGCATATTCGGCATCCATCTCTGCTTTGATAGCAATCATGAACAGGTTGGTATCTGCACCAATCTGATTACTTGCCGTCTTGATAGCTTCTATCCTGTTATCAATTTTTCCTATCGTCAAATCTTTCAATCCATGAGGAAAAATTGCAATAACCCGTGCAGGATTGCTAACCAGGTAAACGGTCTTGGTACGATTATACCAATCATTAGCCTTACCTTCCTTTCCTTTAATAGCTAATAGACCTGCGGTCACGATTTCTCGCTGACTTTTTCCGGTGCCTACTGCACCATACACGAAGTTGAAATTATTTTCCGCTATAACTCTCAAGGGATGAAAACGCGCATACCAAATAGGGTAATCAGTATCCAAAGGGAAGGATTCGATATATTGCGCTAAAGCCGCATCATGATAGATGATTTGTTTGATTGCGTTTTCGTCGTTTTTTTCTGCCGGACCCACAAAGGGGCTCATCGAGGAGAACCAATTTCTGTCTTCTGCCATTAGTTTATTATTTTATTTTTTGTTAATTATTATTTCATTTAATCTGATTCTATCGTAGCTTACTTTGGCTACGTAGGAATCACTCCTGTTTTCTTCGTACCAAAGGTTCGGTTTGTAGAAAACACTCCTGTTTTCTTCGTACCAAAGGTTCGGTTTGCAGAAAACACTTCTGTTTTCCTTGTACCAAAGGTTCGGTTTGCAGAAAACAGTTCTATTTTCCTTGTACCAAAGGTTCGGTTTGTAGAAAACACTTCTGTTTTCCACGTAGCCAAGGTAAGCTACGATAGAATCACTTTTGACTGGAATTATTGTTTCATTACGAAAAGCAGAAACAGTATTGATGCTACTCCTTATATATATGCACGAAACAGAAACGGTGGAAATATCATTAATCCCTTCCCTACCCTTTGTCGAAACACTCCTGTTTCCTTTTGTGGTCATTTTCTGCTTCTCTATTTTATTATTCTGTGCCATTTAAAAGGTGAGAGAACTTTTTCTTTGAAAAGTTACGGTGTTTTGAAAATAAAGTTTTTTTGGAGGGGAATATTTAGGAGATTAATGATGCTGAATGGTGCATGGAATATAAGTTATGAGGATTATAAAGATTTCTTTTTATTATATTAAAAATATAGTAGGTGAAAAATATTTCTCGAAAAATTTTGTGGAGAAGAATTTTTTTCTACTTTTGCATCCTCATAAAAATATATACTTACTTTAATAAAAAATAATTACCATGTCCCAGCCAACAATTAATCCCTATGCACTTCTTGGTTCGCAGCACACAGTAGGCTTAAATAATGTAGTTACCGCAGTAGGCGCAGGTCCTACAAATTTTCAAAATATTAATAATGCTGTAGTAACTTATATTGAAGGAACTTATTATTTCGGTGTTGCCCCTGGTCAAATATTGAGTAATGAACTAAATTCAATTTTGGCACATGCAGTGAATTCTTATGTCAATCCAGTTAAAAATAATTTTAATGGAATACAGATGCAAGTCAGCAATCTCTTATTAAAAACTTTGTTGTGCAAAGTTCCTGCATTATCTATCGGTAATTTTATTCTTGATGTAGAAGATAATATTACCAAATCAAATCTCTCTGTTGAAGAACAAGCACCATTATTAATGGCTACCGCTGTAGGAAGTGCAAACTTCAATTATTTTTTAACTGCAATTAAAACTCCTGGAAGTGTCTGGTATTCCAATGGTTATTTTGACGCTAACGCTTATATAAATTATGCCAACTTACCATATTGGGTTCAGGCAGCGATGCAAGCGACACTAAACATAGCAAGCCAGGCAAAATCTTATGGATTGATAGATCCGCCACCAGTAGCCGGAGTAGATTTGGTAACAGCAGCAACAGCAAGTATTGGAGTAGCTTGCAGTAAAGTAATGTTACAAATTATTCCAAGGATTCAGTCAATGGGTGGAGGAATGGTATATCCTGGAGGATGTTAGTATTTTACTAATCCATAAACTTTTTCATTGGAGATTTTTATCTCCTTTAATCATGGAATGAGATAGATGAAAAAGAGAATTTTAGTTTTGTTTATTTTACTTGTATGCTTATCAAATGTATATTCTCAAAACAATTCTGATTCTACTAACTCAAAGGTAAGAGGGATAATTAGTGTTAATCCATTACAATTATTATTTGGTGAACTACGATTAAATTATGAAATACCTGTGCAAAATAATTTGAGTATGGTTTTAGGAACTGGTTATGTTTATTTTTACTTTCCCATTCAAATACAAAGTAATTTTAATGCTGGAGATGATGGATTAGGACAGCTTCAAAGGGTTAATGGTACTGAATTAAGTTTTGGGATAAAAAAATATTTCAATAAACAATTTGATCATGAAGGTCTTTATTTTTATCCATTAGGTTTTGCTAAATATTTTTATCAAACAGAGAATTACAATAGTTATGCATATGTAACCAAAGTATATAGTATAGGATTTCAATTACTTATAGGTTATAAGGCTCCCTCAAATAATTGTTTTTCCTATGATATATATGCCGGAATAGGCGGTCGATTAATTTATGAAAATTATTACACTCAAGATCCAAATTTCCAAATATTTAATGAAAATATAAAGGATAGATTTTATACTCCACAATTAGGATTTTGTGTTTCATATACAATAAAGAAGAAATGAAAAGGAAGTTTTATATTATTGGACATAATCCTGACACAGTTAGTGCAGCCGTTGTTGCTTTAGAGAATGGAGCTAATGCATTAGAACCTGATATAACATACGCAAATAATGATTTTTATGTTTTTGATCCATCTGATTCCTCTTGGTCTACTTCACCAACGTTAGCTCAATATTGTTCTGGTTTAGCTAATGAATTAGTAAGTCATAGTAATCTTAATTTGGCTCTAATTACTTGGGATTTAAAGAGCAGCTATAATAGTCATTTCGATTTATGGAAAATACAAAACATAATCAATAATAATTTTTACAATATATTAGAAGCGCATGATTATGGAAAAATCCCGATGCTATTTACCACCCCAGACAATTTTAATTACTTAATTCAATGGGCTGCTCCCTATTTAAGTGGTTGTCAAGGATTGGGTACAGATCAATACAAAGCAACGGCAGGTTCTGATATTCTTGATTATTTTACAGATGACATTTTATTTCTTGAAGAGGGAGAATCTGTTCCATCAGAAGTAGATTCCAAGTTAAGAAATCATGGATTTTGTTATTCTTATGCAATTGGGGCTTCTTCAATTATGCCATCCATTCTCTTCCTGCCGTTTATTAATAAAGCAATAAGTATGAGGGATCAAGGTAACAGTTTTAGCCTTGTATATGTTTGGACTGTAAATAATTCAGAATATATGAAGGCATTTCTTAATGCAGATGTGGATGGTATGATTACTGATAATATTTCTGGATTAAAAGCTTTAATTGATAATTCATATTCAGGGAGTTTTGAATTAGCTAGAAAGGAATATTGTCCCTTCAAGAATTGTGTGCAAGCCGAATTTGAAAACGCATCTATGACGGGTCCTCCAGATTTTAAAGTTAAGACCTATAAATTCATAAACTGTGAAATGTTTGTAGCTGTAAATAATAGTTATGGCAGTACCTTATTAAAAATCAAAGATGAAGGAGCAACAGGTCATGACATGTTTGATATTGAGGCTATTGGAAATCGAGATTATACTAATCTGCCAAACGAGGATTGGCTATTGGGTACTCAATTGTTTAATACTTTTATTGTTGATATAATTTACGATGGTCATAATACTGTAATTGCTTTTACAGATGGAAAGGTTCTTAAAGTTTCTGGTACAGGTGGTACAGGTTTTTCAATGTTCAATTTAATTGAGAGCTTAACAGAATTTGGCTTTAATCCCAACTATGGCATATACCTTATTGGAGATGCCAAATTTAATTACCGAATAAGTTGTATGAAGTACATTTATGATGGTAATAAATACTATTTATTTATTGGAACAATAGATGGGAAGTTACTTAAGATAAATGGAACCGGTGGAAGTGGTCATAACATGTTTGCGGTAAATGAATCAACTTATCAATATACAAATGTAAATCAAAATCAATATAGTTATTATTTTGGAGATGCTTGGTTTCTTGGTCAGGTAGTAGGCATGGAGTATATTGAAGGTTTTACATTTATTTGGTTTAATAATCATAAAGTTTTAAAAATAAATGGAACTGGTGGCAGTGGTCATAATATGTTTGATGTTACAGAAACACCACCTGATTTTTCTGGAGGGAACTATTATATAGGAGATACATGGTTCTTAGGAAAAATAAATGTAATGAGGTATCTTAATGGAAATTTATTTATTGGATTTGACAACGGTAAAATACTACAAGTTAGTGGAACAGGAGGAAGTGGACATAATATGTTTGCTCTTAATGAAAGTAATGCCGATTTTTCAACGGTTCAAGGATACAATTACTATATTGGAGATCAAAATTTTCCCAATGCTTCAGTAGAAGATATTGAATATTTTCAAGGCTATATTATGGTAGCCCTTAAATATAATTCATTCGGATTGGTAGTAAAAATTAATGGCTATGGAGGAACCGGACAAAATATGTTTGCAATCAGTCTTCAGAATTCAAACAATAGCATTATAGTATCTTCAGTTCAGGGATATAATCATTATGCTGGCGAAGCTTCTGTCATTTCAGGAGCCACAGGATTGAATTTAATTAATAACTTCTTATTCGTAGAATTTGCAAATGGTCTCTTATTAAAAGTAAATAATGTAGGAGGGACTGGTCATAATATGTTTGCAATAACAATGAATCAAACAGAAATTTTTAATGATACAGGATATAATTATTATGTCGGAGAACAATATTTTAATTGATTAGCTTTGTAAAACTAACGAAGAACAGAGAACGAACTTTTATAAATTGATAGATACTAAAGGAAGCGCATCAACTGGTAAGTTAATGATTGAGGAATAGCAACCTTAACTATAATCCTCCTTGTAATCAATCAAAAGCACCGCCAGCCAAGCCTTTCCACGAATTAATAATTGCTTGACAGAGCCTGCTGATTTACCACCCATCTCCATTCCCGCTTCTATATTTGTCATCCCTTCAAAATAAATTAAAGTAATGGCAATACCCTGATCTTTTGGCAGAAGCGCAATAGCTTTAAGTACATCAATAAGTTTTTGCCCCTTGATCATGATGGATTCAGGATCTTCACCATCTGTCTGCTCCGTCAATGCAAATCTGGCATTAATAATTAATGACATGTCGGTAGTAATTCTGCATGGAAGTTTAGCCTTCTTTAGATATGCCACGGCTTCACGAATCGAGATTGTATAAATCCATGTGGAGAATTTGCTGTCGCTATTAAATTCCGTTATATGTTGCCAAACAGCTACCATTATCTGCGCCAATATATCTTTTGAAGAAGTTTTATTATGCGTACAAATATAAATGAATGAATTTATCATTCCTGAATAATCTCTGTCGAATTCCTTGAAAGCAGAGCCTTCATCAGCCTGCATCCGCATGATTAAATCCTCTTCGACATTCATTATAATAAATTCTTACAGCCCTTTCAATGCCGCTTTGATAGCATCAATATTTGGATAATCACTGGCATTATCCAATATCTCGGCATAACGAATGATGCCCTGCTTATCTATCACAAAGGAAGCTCGTTTGGCAACACCTTTATAACCATAAGCCCATTCGGGATATAAGGAATCATAAGCTGCGGCAGTCTCTTTATTGAAGTCCGACAGAAGCGTGAAAGGGATATTAAGTTCTTCTTTCCACCTGTGTAAAGTGAAAAAAGAATCTACAGAAATGCCAATTACTACAGCATCTAAATCCTTATACATCGTATGTTCGTCACGCATCTGGCAAAACTCCTTGGTGCAAGTGCTTGAAAAAGCAAACGGCACGAACAACAATACTACATTTTGCCCTTTGTAATCTTCTAAAGATACTTCTTTTCTGTCTGTATCAAACAGCTTGAAAGACGGGGCTTTCTGACCAATAATTAGACTCATGATATTTATATTTAATTCCTTGCAAATCTACTATTTATTTGAGAGTAAACCAACAGAGAAATAAGAATAAGATTCCCCATCCCTAATATCCCATGAAACAATACCCACTGTGAAAGAGTGCTGCCTAATAAATCATGAATATTGCCCCCGTAAAAAAGTATTCCTGTCACAAAAAATATCAGGAAAAGAGGCTTTACTTTATTTGTTCTGATGAAATAAATAAGATACATGATCATCGGCATCGAAAGAATGAAATGCTCCGTATCTGTTAGTGTTATAGAAGGTATCAATGCAAGAAGCAGGAAGGAATTCAAGAGGAAATCTTGATCGCTGAATTCCTTATTTCTCTTCCTTTGTTTAATAAATAGAAATAGTGATGCTATCATTAAGCCAGCAATTACATAAATAATACTTGTATCATTGGTAATATATCTTAAGAAATAATGATTCAACAAGAAATAAATAGTCTGCTCTGCATCAATGATAGAGACATTATGAGTCTTCATCGTTTCAATCCATTGACTATGCAATACTATATCATGATTGAATCCAAGAAAGATGGCAGGAATAAATAATCCGCAAATAATGGTAATAAAAGCGATGAATAAAATTTTGTATTCCTTCTTCAAAAACAATAAAGGAAATAGAATTAGGAAATGTGGCTTGAATAAAATTGCAATACCAATTAATATTGCTGGAAGAACGATTTTATTCTCAATAATTTCTTTGATGGAAAACAATAAAATGGCAAGCAATAAAACGTTCACATTGCCCAGATGAAGCTCCCTTTGGAGATGTACCACACAGATAATAAAAGTATAAAACAAGATGATTTGATGTTGGGAAGAATCTTGAGATTCTTCACTGAAATACTTTATAATTATTGCCATTGAAACATTCAAAATATAAATGATTAATGCAACAATAATAAAGAAATAAATACCTGATGCAATATTGTATGGAAGCAATGAAAAAGGGATAAAAAAGATAGCTGCAAAAGGCGAATATTTGTAATATCCCGAACCAAGAGTAAAGATCTCATTGTAAATATTTCCGCCATCGGCAAGTCTTTTAGCAGCAGCATAATAAACTTTAAAATCGTTCAACCAGAACCTTCCATTAATATTTTCCACCACAAAGAAAGCAATGAGAATGGTTGATAACAGTAGTGAAACACCATTCTTCTTTAGGAAAACTCTATTGAAAATCCTGGACATTTTGTAGAATGAGGTATTAAATTTAAAGGTGCAAAGTTATTAACCATAATTCAATTATCTTTGCAGCCATAAAATTTATCAAAATATACTATGAATAAAATTAAAGTTGCAATCAATGGTTTCGGACGAATCGGAAGGATGTATTTCCGCCCTGCTTTTAATAATCCTAATATCGAAATCGTTGCGATTAATGATATTACAGATACCAAGACTCTAGCTCATCTGCTGAAATATGATTCCATTCACGGTAAGTTTAACGGGACTGTTACTTCAACACCCAACAGCTTCATTGTTAATGGAAAAGAAATAAGAATTTGTTCTGAAAAAGATCCTGCACTTTTACCTTGGAAAGAGTTAGGTGTTGACATTGTTATTGAATCCACAGGCAGATTCATTGATGAAGCCGGTGCAAGCAAACATATTGCTGCCGGAGCAAGGAAGGTCATCATTTCTGCACCTGCAAAAGGACAAATAAAGACGGTTGTTCTTGGGGTTAATGATTTTATATTGAATGGTGATGAAAAGATAATTTCCAATGCCTCCTGCACCACGAATAATGCTGCTCCCATGCTGAAAATATTGAATGATATTTGGGGAGTTGAAACGGCATTTGTTACGACCATTCATGCCTACACCGGAGATCAGAATCTTCATGATGCCCCACACCATGATCTGCGCAGGGCAAGGGCTGCAGCATGTTCTATCATTCCAACGACTACAGGGGCTGCGAAGGCAATGGCAGATATTTTTCCTTTTCTTGACGGTAAACTTGGAGGTGCAGGAATAAGAGTGCCGGTCTCTGATGGATCATTAACAGATCTGACTTGTATTTTAAAGAAGAACACAAGTGTAGAAGAGATAAATGCTGCATTTAAAAAAGCTGCTGAAACATCACTTAAAGGTATCCTTGAATATACTGAAGATCCGATCGTTTCGGTTGATATTGTTGGCAATACACACTCCTGTATTTTTGATTCTTTGCTGACAACTGTCGTTGGAAATATGGTGAAAATAGTAGGTTGGTATGATAATGAAATTGGTTATTCAAACCGTCTTGTAGATTTAACCGAAAAAGTGAGATAGTTTCTTATGATGGCTGCTGCAACTTTACATGAAACCCTAGCTAAATATATTCCTATTGAATCAGTTGACATCGTTGCTGAATGGATTATCAAGCATAAGATTAAAGTAAAGATTACCCGTACCCGTAATACTAAAGTTGGTGATTATCGCCATCCTTACCAAGGCAAAGGACATCAGATTACCATCAACCACGATCTTAATAAATATGCTTTTCTGATTACTTTTACACATGAAGTTGCACATCTTAAAACTTGGGTGATTCATCAGAATAAAGTATCCCCACATGGCGTAGAATGGAAGCATGAATTCAAATTATTGTTGCATCCCTTGATTCATCATTCCATCTTTCCACAGGATGTCATTCATGCTTTGAAGAATTATATTGCGAATCCGGCAGCGTCAAGTTGTAGTGATTTGCCTCTTGCCAGAACCTTGAAAAATTATGATAAGGATGCAGAAGAATTGATTCATGCAGAAGATGTTCCAATGAAAGGATTATTCGCCTTTGATAATGGATCCATATTTCGAAAGGACAAAAAGCTAAGGAAGAATTATAAATGCACGGAGCTTAAAACCGGCAAGATTTATTTGGTAAATCCTATAGCTAAAGTGAAGCTCTTGAATAAGGAAGATTAATTTTAAAACTTTTTACTTTTTTGTTTTTTTAATTAATCTTTCCCTCGTTTATTATCTTTGCAGCCTATGAAGATTAAGATAGGAGTAGTATTTGGAGGAAAGTCACGGGAACGTGAGATTTCCTTCGCCGGTGGCAGAACCGTTTATGATAATTTAAACAAATCAATCTTTGAAGCAGTACCGATTTTTGTAGATAGCTTCGGCAACTTTGTTTTGCTGGATTGGCAGTATATTTATAAAGGAAGCATTCGAGATTTCTACCCTCCCGTGGATATGCTTCCGCACTCGCCAAATGGATTCCAGATTTATGCAGAATCCTTGGGCGAATTAACAAAGGAACAGCAATCAGAGCTGATTAATAAGATAGGAAAAAAGATCCACATCGAGGACTTGAAAGAACATATTGATTTTGCCTTCCTTTGCCTGCACGGGTCATACGGCGAGGATGGCAGAATTCAAGGGTTGCTTGAGTATTTTGGGATTCCTTATTCTGGATCAGGAATACTCTCTTCCGGTATTGGAATTGATAAGATTCGTCAGAAGGAACTGATGATTAATGCTGATTTTAATGTGCCTGAATTTAATTCAATGCCCTTCAAAGACTGGTATTACTTTGATGAAAAAGAAAGGCAAGGATTCTTTGAAGCAACCATAGGAGATCTCGGCTTGCCGATTGTTATAAAACCTGCAACCCAGGGGTCATCTGTGGGCGTTACTATCCTGAAAGAAAATAACTTTAAGGAGTATAATCATGCGATGAACAAGGCTTTTTTTATTGAAGAAATCTTAAGAAAAGATTGGATAAAGAAAGATGCAATTGAAAAGGTAAATTATCTGAAAACACTGACAGATATTAGGGATGGGATTGGAATGCCCGTACTTTTTAATGATGATGAAATGATCTATCATCCTGAGGAATTATTAAAAAAGACAGAGGAATATTTTGAAAATGGCAAGAAGAAACTGTCGCTTTATGGAATGGACTCGGAGAGTATTGTTATTATGGAAGAGTTCATTAATGGTAAGGAATTTTCATGTATCGTGATTGAAGATGAAGCCGAAGGAATCGCCCTCCCTCCTACCCAGATTATTAAGGGAAAAGAATTATTTGATTACCGCTCCAAATACCTTCCCGGTTTGTCGAGAAAGATTACACCAATAGCCATTCCCGAAGAACAAATCACAGATATTCTTGATGATTGCGAAAACCTTTTTCTGCAATTGTTCTTTGATGTCTATGCCCGCATAGATGGCTTTATTGATGATGATGGAACGATATTTTTGAATGACCCAAATACCACTTCCGGCATGATGCCTTCCTCTTTTTTCTTTCATCAGGCTGCAGAAATAGGATTGAATCCTTCACAGTTTCTGACTTATATTATTCAGATTTCTTTGGTGAACAGGATACAGGATTTGAAAGATTTAAAAGTAATTCCGGAGTTGCTGAACAGGCTGGATGTGGAACTTGTAAAGACCCAATCTTTAATTTCCAATAAGATTAAAATCGCCGTTATTCTGGGAGGCTATTCTTCCGAAAGACATATCTCTGTGGAAAGCGGCAGGAATGTTTATGAGAAACTGGCTTCATCAGAAAAATATGAGCCGATTCCGATATTCTTAACCGGTAATGGTAATGGCTATGAGCTTTATAAAATCCCTATTAATATTTTATTGAAAGATAATGCTGATGATATAAAAGAGAAAGTCAGGAATTTTAAAAGGCATGAAATAGTTGATGAAATCATTGAGAAATGTGCAGACATTACCGAGAAATATGCTTCCGCATCTAACCTTGATTCTCCGACAAAAATCACTTTCAAAGAACTAGCGAAGATGGTGGATGGAGTATTCATTGCATTGCATGGAAGACCGGGTGAAGATGGCACCATTCAAGCTGAATTAGAGAAAGTAAGCTTGCCCTATAATGGCTCCAGTCCTGCAACTTCTCATTTGACAATTAATAAATTCCAAACTAACCAGCTCTTAAATGAAAATGGGTTCTCTATTGCCAAACATTTGTTGATTCACCATAAGGATTGGGAGTTGGATTCCAATAAAATGGTTGTAGAAATCAAACAACAATTCACTTTTCCTTTTATAGCCAAACCTGTTGATGATGGCTGTAGTTCGGCTGTGAAGAAGATTAGGAATGAGGAAGAATTGATAGCCTATTCTGATTTGATATTTCGTAAACAAGAAAAATTAAACCCTGCCCTTTGTGAGAAATTACATCTTAATTTAAAAGAGGAATTCCCAATGAAGAATGTTTATCTAATTGAAGAATTAATCGCTCCGAATGGTGCAAAACATTTCTTGGAAATCACCGGAGGATTGCTTACACATTTCAATGATGGAAAAATAGAATACGAAATCTTTGAAGCATCAGAAGCCCTGTCAGAAGGGGATGTGCTTTCCTTGGAAGAAAAGTTCCTGGCTGGCGAAGGACAGAATATTACCCCAGCGAGGTATTCCAAAGATGCCGACGAAAGAGCTATTATTTCCCAAAAGGTAAAGGATATTTTCCTCCATGCAGCCAATGTTTTGAACATAGAGGGTTATGCAAGGATTGATGCCTTCGTCAGGATTTTCGACAAGAATGAAATCGAAGTTATTTTCATTGAGGTGAATTCCTTGCCAGGCATGACCCCCGCGACTTGCATCTTTCATCAATGCGCCATCAATGGTTATAAGCCTTATGAATTCGTTGATAAGATTCTGGATTATGGCTTCGAAAAATCAAAGAAATTACAACATCAGACTAAGTAATTATACCAAATTCTATGATATAAGAATTTTCGTAATTAACTCAAGTTGTTAGTCTAAATTTTAGAAAAACGGGCGGCTAAATTGAACATGATTAGTTTGATAAGAAAGTCTTTTAGAGTTACTATATGAATAGTCTTCGGAAATTTTTTTTCCTTTTACCATCTTACCATTGATAACACGGATATTATAAAAGGCAGCAACAGATAAGGAATCCATAATGTATTCCAATTCTGCCCTCATACTTTTTATTACATCACTCAAAAGCAAAAAAATCTCAATAAGCAATTCCCAGATTTTATGAATTCGTCTACAAAAACGACTACTGCTGAGCATATTGGGAATCATGCCGGTAATCCGCATAAAGCCAATACCATGATCGTGGTGTCCACCAAAATAAATAGCAGAAACAATAGCTGTCGTTATTACTTCACTGTCACTTATTCGTCTGCGTTTATCTTCGGGATGTTGTATGGATTTAAGAAGATCATCTACGATACAATAAATTCCTGTAATTTTGTCGCGGGAAAGTTTCATAAGTTCTTAGAGTTTGGGGTTATGGCACCACAAAACTCTAAAACTTATCGCTTTCCCTTTTATAATTTTTGAATTTCTTTCAACAACTTTTTCAAATAGCAACTTGAGTTAATTAATCCCAAAAATTTTAATAGAAATTCCTTTAATCCTATTTATCCTTTGATTTTGTAAACTTGCCGCCTGATAATAATAGTATAAATAATATGAAACAGTTCTTCAAATTTATGTTCGCATCTATGGTCGGATTCTTTCTTTCCTTCCTGATAATAACTTTTATTTCTTTCTTGCTGATAGTCGGAATCGTGGCTGTGGTGGGCAAAGACAAGTCTGTCAAGGTGGCTGATAATTCAATACTTCTTGCTAAATTTACGGAAAGGACTTCCAATAATCCTTTGGATAATCTGGACTTGCGTACCTTGACTTCCAAGGAAAATATCGGCTTGAATGACATCCTTGATAATATCAAAAAAGCAAAGACGGATAACCATATTAAGGGCATTCTCCTTGATGTCAGCAGTGTGGCGATGGGTGCTGCAACTCTCCAGGAAGTCAGGAATGCTTTGATTGATTTCAAGACTTCAGGGAAGTTTATTTATGCTTACAGCGAGGAATATACGCAGGGGTCCTACTACCTTGCTTCTGCTGCCGATCAGGTGTTTCTGAATCCACAAGGCGGGATGGATTTTAAAGGTCTGGCAGTGGAGATGATGTTCTTTAAAGGGACACTGGATAAGCTGGAAATAGAACCTGAAATCATTCGTCACGGGAAATTCAAAAGTGCTGTGGAGCCTTTCATTACCGATAAGATGAGTGATGCTAATCGTAAACAGATTCGTGGGTTTGTTGGAACTATTTGGAATGTTTTATTAGAGAATGTTTCTAAGAGCAGAGGCATTGAAGTGCCCGCCCTGCAATTGATTGCTGATAGTCTCTCCATTCAAAAGCCGGAGGATGCTTTGAAATATAAGCTGGTAGATAAATTGGTTTATCGGGATGAACTGATGACTGAATTATCCAAGAAATTAGGCACTTCAAATAAAAAGGATATTAGTTTTGTGAACATTACTAAATACACCAAAGCCGCAGTTAAGAATGATGCCAAACATTGGTCGTCAGAAAAGATTGCAATAGTCTATGCGGTCGGAGAGATCAGGAGTGGCAAGGGAAAGGAGGATGTCATGGGTTCTGAAACTACTTGCGAAGCATTGAAGAAAGCGCGTACCGATGATAAGATAAAAGCTGTTGTGTTGCGAGTTAATTCTCCAGGTGGCAGTGCTCTTGCTTCGGATGTTATCTGGCGCGAAGTCCTGTTGACTAAAGCTGTCAAGCCAGTGGTTGTTTCTATGGGTGATGTTGCAGCTTCCGGCGGTTATTATATTTCTTGTGCTGCAGATACTATTGTTGCCGAACCTAACACGATTACCGGTTCTATCGGGGTCTTTGGCGTTCTTTGGAATTCCAAGAAATTCTGGAATGATAAATTAGGTGTTACCTTTGATACTGTATTAACAGGGAAATATGCAGATATTGGCTCCAGTGTTCGTCCAATGAGAGGTTCTGAAAGAGCAGTCATACAGCGGAGTGTAGAGAAAGTTTACGATACCTTTATTTCAAGAGTTGCCGAAGGCAGGCATATCTCTAAAGCTGATGTTGACAGTATCGGACAAGGGCGTGTGTGGAGTGGTATTGATGCTCAAAAGATTCATTTGGTGGATGTCATTGGAGGCATTGACAAGGCTGTTGAGATTGCTGCAAGGATGGCAAAAGTTACCAAGTATAATATCATTTCATTGCCCGAACAAAAGGACCCTTTGAATGAATTATTATCCAATCTTACGGATGATTCAGAGACCTCTTTTGTTAAACACCAGGTTGGCGATTCTTATAAATATTATACCCAGCTTCAATCCATCCTAAAACAAAATGGTATCCAAACACGGATGGAATATGATCTTGATATTTATTAATAACATATTTCATAGTTTTCAAATCCTAATTTTTAATTTTTAATTTCTAATTAATAACCTGTGGAGAATAAGGAAATAGCCTCTGTTTTCAAGCAACTCGGACGATTGATGGAGTTGCATGATGAGAATGAATTCAAGGCTAAGAGTTATGCCAGTGCTGCTTTTAAAATAGAAAGATTAGAGATGCCTTTGGCTGGTCTTTCTCTTGCTGAATTAGACAAGATTGAGGGTATAGGAAAAAGCACTGCTTCAAAGATTATTGAGTTGAATGAAACAGGTAATCTTGACGAACTTCAACAATATACAGACAAGACTCCTGCAGGGGTTTTGAAGATGATGACCATCAAAGGCATCGGTCCTAAGAAAGCCGGGATGATATGGAAAGAAATGAATATCGAAACCATCGGTGAACTGCTCTATGCCTGCAATGAAAACCGTC
>Ga0206816_1054_pt1 | contig 29038 bp, 21 predicted proteins | sample Alteio_BWOrgCont_88_FD_152866 | JGI IMG/M metagenome (GOLD analysis project Ga0206816, IMG submission 152866) | Enriched cells from forest soil in Barre Woods Harvard Forest LTER site, Petersham, Massachusetts, United States -... | ecosystem: Environmental > Terrestrial > Soil > Temperate forest >... | reverse complement strand
TATAGCCTCTTTTCAACACGGAAGAGCGTTACTTCCATATCAAATGGTGTTAATGTATATTCATCCAACGCTTTGCTGTATATCCTGTGAATTTCACGTTCATGGTCGGTCATCACATCGGTTATCCTTGTCACCCCGGCATTGCGAAGCTTAAATACCTTCTTTTTTACGTAGTTTGATTGATACCCGAACGCCTCATTAGGATTGGTAATAAACGATTTGGCGAAGAATGGCACCTTGTAAAACTGTCGTTTTATTTTCCGTAACAGGAGGCTTGTATTATCATTGGTATAGTATTTATTGCCCACATAAGTATCCATTACACCCAGGAATTTAACTTCTTTACCTATCTCTTTTAATTGCCGCGTAATTTCGACAGCGATAAATCCACCTAACGAATAGCCGGCTAACGCATAAGGACCATCGGGGCTAACTTCTAAAATCTCTTTGAGGTAGCGTTTCGATATTTCTTCTATAGATGTTGGTATCTCAATCTCCCGCGTCAGGCCGAGCGATTGTATGCCATATACGGGCTGGTCGTCATCAAAATATTCGCTTATGGATTTGAATAACAAGATGTTTAACCCGGCACCATGTATCAGGAAAACGGGCTCTTTTTTACCCGTGGTCTTTATCGGCACCAACACGTCCCAATTTTCACCACGATCACCGGCGGATAGTTGCGTGGCTAACTTTTCAATAGTCGGGTTGTTAAATAGTGTGGCAATTGGCAGCCGTTTTTTTGTTTTCTTTTCGATGGCTACCATTACTTTTACCGCGAGTACAGAGTGTCCGCCCAGTTCGAAAAAATCATCGGATGGTTTCAGGTTTTTTATTCCCAATATTTTAGACCATATATCGCTTATTAGCTTTTCATCGGTTGTAAGTGTAATCGATTCGTTTAACGCTCCGGTAGTCTTTGACACCTGCGGCATTGGCAGCGTTTTCCTGTCTATCTTTGCATTAGGCGTTAGCGGGAAACTTGTTAGCGCGACAAAATCGTCAGGGACCATGTAGGCGGGCAGCGTATCCGCTAAACTTTTCTTCCAGTTTTGAATAGTAGCTTTAGTTACACTATCCGAGCCATCAGTAAGCGTAACATAGGCTGCAAGGCATTTATACCCGGGAGTATCTTCTCTTGCTATTACAACGGCTTGCTTCACACCTGTCTGTTTAGCGATAATTGACTCTACTTCTCCCAACTCTATCCTGTGCCCGCGTATTTTTACCTGTTGGTCGATTCGGCCCAGGCATAATATTTCGCCGCTTTCCAATAGCTTGCCTAAATCGCCCGTGCGGTAGAGCATCGCGCCCGGGATATTTGAAAAAGTATCGGCAACAAATTTTTCATCCGTTAAATCGGGACGATTTAGGTAGCCTTTTCCCACACCGTATCCGCCTATATAGAGTTCGCCTATCATCCCGGCAGGCAAGCGTTTACCTTGTTCGTCAACAATATATACTTGCGTATTGTTGATGGGCCAGCCAATGGTAATTACCTTTTCGCCAGGCACTACCTGCTTTATTGTCGACCAAATAGTAGTTTCGGTTGGGCCATACAGATTCCATAAAATATCGGTGCGGGGCAGCAGCTTATCGGCCATATCCTTGGGCAGGGCCTCTCCTGTTGAAAATGCTTTTATTGGATAGTGTTTTTCCCAACCCGAATCCAACATCATTTGCCAGGTTGCCGGGGTAGCCTGTAGGATGCTGATCTTTTTATCTTCAATAATATCCAGCAGCAAGCGGCCGTCTTTCGTTGTTTCGGTATCGGCAATCACTAACTCTGCGCCGGTAATTAATGGCAGGTAAAGTTCGGCACCTGCTATATCAAATGATATGGTAGTAAGGGCAAGGATACGATCGGCATCATTTATGCCCGGCGTTTTTTGTATGCTGAGCAATAAATTAACCAGGTTGCCATGCGTTATTTTTACGCCTTTTGGTTTGCCCGTTGAGCCGGAGGTATAAAGTATGTAAGCAAGGTCATCTCCATCTATTGCTCTTGACGGAGATAGTAATTGCTGATCCGCGAGCTGCGGCCAAATCTCCTCTATAACTATTTGACGGTATTTTGCAGGGTACTTGTTTTTATATTGTTTGGATGTTAGCAATAATTTAGTTGCCGAATCCTCCAACATAAATTCTATCCTGTCCAACGGGTATTCGGGGTCCAAAGGCAAATAAGCGGCACCCGCTTTTAAAACAGCAAGTAAGCAAATTACCATTTCCATCGAGCGCTCTAAGGATAGCCCTACAATATCGCCCGGCTTTATGCCCTGTTGAATTAAGAACGAGGCAAGCTGGTCAACCTGTTTGTCAAGCTGCTGATAGGTTAACGAGGTTTTATTAAAGGTAATGGCGGTTTTATCAGCATATTTCTTTGCGGTACCGGCAATTAATACGCTTATGGTTTGATTTAGCGGGATTTGCAACTCTTCGCCCTGCGCAAAGTCGTTTTTAATTTCTCTGCCGGATAATTCTGCCAGGCTGCTATCCGGGTTAGCAATTATCTTTTCGAGTATAGCATTATAATCCTTATTAAATGCTTCGATGGTTTCGGTTTTAAACAAGCCGGTGTTGTACGACCATTCTAAAATTATACCGTCTTTATTACCTGTGGCGTTTAAAAACAATTCGAAATTTTCATAAGCGCGTGGATTGCTTTTTAATTTATATTCCAGGCCGTCAAACGCGACCGCATTATCCATCCCCATGTCGATATTAAATATTACAGGGACTAAGGTTACGCGCGATGGGTCACGCAGGATATATAGTTTTTTTATAAGTTCGCCGAAAGTAAACTGCTGATGATCGTAAGCATCTAAAACTTCTTTTTTGCGCTTTTTCAGGTAATCGGTAAATGATAACGCCGGGTTAATATCACTTTTAAGCGGCAATAGATTTACGCAATGTCCAACCAGATCAGTTAGTCCGGAAGCGGCTTGTCCTGACGATGGCAGTCCTACAACCAAACTATTTTGACCTGTTTTTTGATATAGAAAAACCTCAAATGCTGCAAGTAGCGTGGTAACCAGGCTACTGCCGCTTTTGGCACCGATGGCTTTTATTTGCTCTGCAAAATTGCTTCGATAAAGGATAATCAAAACGGTTGCCTTTGTATGTCCTTGTCGCAGGTCGCGGATTATCGGTTGACATATCCATAACCGGCACGTTGTCTTTATAAAGATCTAACCAGTAATCTTCGGTTTGTTTAAAAGCATGGGTAGTTTTAAAATTTGCCTGTGATAATGCATAATCACTTAATTGCGGCGGATCGTCAAGCGAAATATCCAGGTTATTGATGTATCCGTTGTACATTTTGCTCAAATCTTCCAGTATAATGCCTGTTGACCAACCATCGCCAATGATGTGATGCTTTATGATAGTGAACTCGTATTCGCTTTTGCCGGTTTTATGCAAGAAAACTTTAAAAAGCGGCCCTTGCTGCAAATCGAGCGGGGTGTTTATTTCGCGTTTTATAGAGGCATTTAATTCTTTTTGTTTATCGGTGCCAGAAATATCTGCCAATTCTAAATCAACCGGAAAATCTTTATAGGTAATTAAGGTTTCGCCGTTGGGGCTGATAGTCGACCTTAATGCTTCATGCCGCAATACCAGGTTATCTATCGCTTTTTTAAAGAAAGTGAAATTTAAATCACCTTTTATGGCTAATGATACCGATTCGTTGTAGGATAAATTAGCCTCGGCACCGCCAACCACACAAGCCAGCCATATTTCGCGCTGGGGCTCGTTGGTGAGTGTGATCTTTTCAATCTCTCGTATCTCTGCAAACGGGTCAAAATCAACCGGGATAAAATTGGGCATCTTTTATACTAATTGAATTGAGTGAGTTACCTGCAGGTATTTGCCCGCGTTTTGTTCGTCTTTAATAAACCAGGCGGGGTTACCTTCTTTATCTTTTCCCATCTTAGCATTTGGCACCGGTGGTATATTTATACTTTTATTTTCATCTATAGGCGGATGGTTGTATTCGGGAATCAGCCCGGCTTCTTTTAATTCTATTAAGCTCTCTTCAAAACAAGTTATTATTTTTTCTATATCACTATTACTATGCGCTGTGGTTAAGAAGCAGGGGAAGCCTTCTTGTATATGTATGCCCTTATAGCGCATCAAAATGAAAAACAATTCCATGTACGGATAGTCTTCTAAAAACCGTATCCGCCATAGCGACCCAAATTGTGCAATAAATATCGGAACCTTTAATTGCCTGCAAAGCGCACTGAGGGTAGTAGCGATGTATAACGTATTGGCGTTTAAATTTTCCTGCAATTGCGGCCCCATCTCCTTTAAATAGTTAAGAGAAGCTTTTGCGGCAGCCAATGCCAACGGATGACGCACAAATGTGCCTGCAAAATAGGTTACGCCAACTTCAGGGATAGAATCATCGCCGTATTGCCAGTAACCGCCATCAAGGGCATCCATATATTCGCGTTCGCCGGCAATGATGCCGATGGACATGCCGCCGCCTACCACTTTGCCATAAGTACCGATATCTGCTTTTATGCCAAACATGGCCTGTACACCACCGGGATGAAAACGGAAGCCCGATATTACTTCGTCAAATATCAATACCGTTTTTGTTTGTTTGGTTAGCCGTCTCAATTTTTTGAGGAAATTAACGGGTTGAAAATCAGCACGGCGGCTTTGAATAGGCTCGACCAATACAGCGGCTATTTCCTCGGCGCGTTCGGCGATTATTTTTAGCGCTTCATCGCTGCCGTATTCCAGTATCAGCATATTTTGCACGGCCTCGGGCATAATGCCTGGCGCGGCGGGATACGTTTTCAATTTTTTACTGCCACGGGCTATGACTTCATCGGTAATGCCGTGATAAGAACCTGTAAATGCCACAATTAGCGACCGCCCGGTTACTGTCCGCGCAATGCGCATCGCCCCAATTACCGCTTCGGAACCCGTGTTGCATAGCGCAGAGCGATCAAAATTGGTGAACTCGCAGATGAGCTTACATACTTCTCCGGCCAGTTCATGTTGCGGGCCTATTTCGTAGCCTTTTTCTATTTGGGCCGCTATGGCATTTTTTATAACATCAGGTTGATAGCCTAATAAGTTTGAACCAAAGCCGTTTAAGGCATCTATATATTCATTGCCGTCAATGTCCCATAGGCGGCTGCCTTTTGATTTTTTTATAACAATGGAATAAACCAATTCTTTTGTGGCCGGACGGAAGCCGGATACTACACGTGGATCGGCCATGTAAGGACGGTGTTGCTGAGTATAAGCTTTGCTGCCTTTTGTTTTTTGATTGTAGCGCTCAATTAAGGCGGCTAAATATTGTTGCTGAGTTACGCTTAACGCAGCCGATTGTTTTTCGATGCGCGCAATGGCACCGAATGGTTTTTTTATTTCGGCTTGTTCTTCTGATGATAGTTCGGTTACGGAATTTGATACTGATTTAGCTATTTGCGGCGTTGATGAATTTTCGGTAGTTGTTGTATTGGCTTCCAAATAATCCGAAAGTAGATCTAAACTTCCCAGTTCTTCATTTAATTGCCTGAAAGTAATAGGCAACGCGAACTGTTTTTTTAACATCAGGGCAATTTGGGTAAGCAGTAATGAGTCGAGGCCAATCTCGATAAATGACATAGTTGGCGCTACGCCCGTCATTTCAATGCCCGAAGCATTTTCTAATACTTCCTTTATCTTACTTATTACTGCGTCTTTGCGGTTTACCGGGATTATTGTTTCGCTAATTTGCTGTGCAACTGGTTCTGCAACCAACAGTGCGCTTTGCAGTGCGGCGTATTTCTGTATCGGCTCTACCCAATAGTTTTGTTTGTTAAAGGCGTAGGTGGGCAGGTCGGTACGTTTTTGGCGGACTTCGTCTTTATAATAGGCTTTCCAATCGGGTTCAATGCCGTTTAGCCAAAGTTGGCCAAGAGCTTTTAATATGGATTGATAGGCAGATTGGCCTTCCTCGTTTTTTTCGAGCGATGAAATTGCAGTTATAGGCTTACCTGCGGCTTGCTGGCGTGCAAGGGTAGCTACTGATTTGCCGGGACCGAGTTCGAGGAACAGGTTATAGTTCTCGTCAATCAGTTTTTGAACTGCTTTGCCAAATACAACTGTCGCGCGTAAATGGTTGGCCCAATAGGCCGGGTTTGTGGCTTCTTCTTTTGTCAGCCATTCGCCGGTTACGCTGGAGGCGATGGGAATTAGCGGGTCACTTAGTTTGATGGATTTTACGATTGCTTCAAACGGCGCTACAACAGGCTCCATTAGGTGCGAATGGAACGCGTGGCTGGTTGACAATAAGCGATTCAATATGCCTTTTTCGGTTAGTTCAATACTTAATTGGTTAATCGCTTCATTCGTACCTGCCACAACGCATAACTGCGGACTGTTTACGGCGGCTAAGGCTATTTCGGCAGAAAGATAGGGTTGAATATCGTCATAAGGCAATCGTACCGACAGCATGGAGCCTTGTGGCAGATCGCTCATCATTTTGCCACGGGCGGCAATCAGTTTTAATGCATCGCTTAGCGAATTTACGCCCGCAAAATAGGCCGATACAAATTCGCCGATGCTATGGCCCACAAACGCGGCGGGAAATATGCCCCAGCTCATCCATAGTTTTCCTAAAGCGTAACCTATAGAAAATAATGCGGGTTGACTGTAGGCTGTATTTTTTAGTTTTTCTTCGGCTGTTTCGTTTGCAATGGCCGGGTATATAATATTGAGTATGTTCTCTTTTAGTTCACCTTTTAATATCTCAGCGCATTCGTCCATCGCCTGTTTAAATACCTTTTCGGTATCGTACAGGGCTTTGCCCATGTTTAAGTACTGGTCTCCCTGGCCGGGAAACATAAATACAATCTGCTTTGCTTTTTCTTTGAGAACTTTGGTATTTAAGTTGAACTGGGTAAGATTTTTTGACTGTTCAATAAAATCATCTGCATCTATCGCTACAACAAATCTTTTATAGTTAAAATCTTCGCGGGCGGTTTGCAGGGTGTAGGCAACATCGGCGAAATTAATCTCGTTGTTTGCAAGGTAATCCGTCAACTTATCACCATAGCCATTTAAACTTTTTTCTGCTTTGGCGCTCCAGCACAGTAATTGCGCGGGGCGGGACGCGTTTGTCTGGATTGGTAAGCGTTCGCTTTCTTGTAATATTAAATGCACGTTGGTGCCGCCAACGCCGAACGAACTTACGCCTGCAATTCGCTTTTTGTCAAGCTCCCAATTGTTTAATTCGGCATTTACAAAGAACGGACTGTTTGCGAAGTCAATATGCGGGTTTGGAGTTTTAAAGTTAATAGATGGAGGTAGCTGTTTGTGCTGCAAAGCCAACGCGGCTTTGATAAACCCGGCCACACCGGATGCAGCCGTTAAATGCCCGAAATTGCTTTTAACCGACCCTATGGCACAATATTGTTTCTTTTTCTGTTCGCCAAAAGCGATGTTTAAGCCCTCTATTTCTATGGGGTCGCCTAAAGGGGTTGCGGTTCCGTGTGTTTCTATATAGCTAATGTCGGCAGCGTTGATACCGGCATCGTCAATCGCCATGCTAATTGCTTCGGCCTGGCCTTCGGCGCTTGGTGCGGTAAAGCTTCCCTTTCCGCCACCGTCATTGCTTAGGCCAACGCCTTTTATAATTGCTATAATGGTATCGCCATCTTTTAATGCCTGTTCTTTGTTTTTTAGCAGCACCACCCCTGCTCCATCACTAAATACGGTTCCCTTGGCATCGGCATCAAACGGGCGGCAATGGCCATCATTGCTAAGCATAGCGCCTTCATCATATATATGGCCAATGTTTACAGGCGCATTTATGGTTGCGCCGCCGGCCAATGCCATATCGCATTGCCCGTTGCGGATGCTTTGCACGGCCTGCACAATGGCTAATAACGATGTTGAACAGGCAGACTGTACATTAACCGCCGGGCCCTTCAGATCAAGCGCATAAGCCGTCCGGCTGGCTACATAGTCCTTATCATTTAGTGTGAGGACCTGGAACCGCCCAACATTTTCTATCAGTTCATCATTGGGCGATACATTGTTGGCGTAATAGGTGTTGAACCGTACACCGGCAAATACGCCCATCGTGCCCTCATATTTACCCGGAACATAGCCTGCGCCTTCCATCGCCTCCCAGGCAATCTCTAAAAATATGCGCTGCTGCGGATCCATCAATTCGGCCCATTTGGGGTTGATGCCAAAAAAAACGGCATCAAAACCCTTTACATCGGTTATAATGCCGCGCGCTTTTACATAGTTGGGGTTGTTTTTGATAGCGGGCGAAATATTGGTGTCCAGCTCATGATCTTCAAAAAAACTGGTGGTTTCTTTACCGTTCTTCAAAACATCCCATAACTCATCAATAGAATCAGCACCCGGAAACCTACCCGACATACCAATCACGGCTATATCGCCATCTACACTTTTGGCGTGTTTACGGCTAATTCTTTTAACAGCTGTTTTTCCATCTAAAAAAGCAGCTATATCTTTTATTTTAGGATATTGATAGAGTTTGGTTACGTGCAAATGGAGTTGCTGCCGGGATTTTAAAATGGCGATGAACTTTTGCGCCAGTAAGGAATTCCCCCCTAACTCAAAGAAATTATCTTCTGCACCTACCCTTTCAACTGCTAATAACTCTTTCCATATTTCTGCAATAATGGTTTCTGTTTTATTAACCGGAGCAACGTAGGCATTGGTCAATAGCGTAGATGCATCAGGATTTGGCAGGGCTTTTTTATCCAGTTTGCCGTTGGGGAAAAATGGCAGTTCGTCTAAGTGTACCAGTATTTGCGGCACCATGTAAATGGGTAGCTTTTCTTGCAGGTAAGAACTGATCGCTCTTTTATCATAATGAGTCGGGCAAACTACATAGCCAACCAATCGCTTATCACTATTGCTGCCTTCCTGCGCCAATACTACGCTTTGTTTTACGCCCGGCGCTTTTTGCAGTATGTTCTCTATTTCGCCCAACTCAATGCGGTAACCTCTTATTTTTACCTGGTCGTCAATCCGGCCCAGAAACTCGATGTTGCCATCGGGCAGTTTACGAACGAGGTCGCCGGTACGGTATAACCGCGCGTTTTCATCTGTATTGAATTTATCTTTTATAAAACGCTGGGCAGTTAGTTCGGGGCGGTTTAAGTAGCCTCTGGCCACGCAGGTGCCGCCAATATATAGTTCGCCGGCAGCGTCATCTTCAACCTCGCTCCCATCCTCGTTTAAAATATGAACGGTAGCAGCTGTAAATGGCTTACCTATCGGGATAGTATGGCCGAAGTTTACATTATCTTTAATCTCATACAATAATTGCCCTACCGTCGCTTCTGTGGGGCCATAATGGTTTACCAATATACATTCGCGGGCCGATGCGGGGATGATATCCTTAATCATCGAAGTATATAATGCCTCACCGCCAAACATTAATAGTTTTTTTGGCAGCAGTTCAGCCCCGTTTAACGCCAATGATTTCCAATGTGATGGCACTATTTTGAGGCAATCAATATCATGTGTTTTAAAGTATTGATGAATGTATTCTACATTGTTATAGTCGTCTTTAAAAAATAGGTGCAGCTCTGCACCCAATATCAACGAACCAAATAAATTGGTAATCACCGAGTCGGCAGCAAACGAAACACCAACCGCAAACGATTTAAAAGTTTCATAAGGCAGGCGGTTAAATAATCCTTGCAGATAATCTATGATAGAGCGATGCTCAATCAAAACGCCTTTGGGTTGCCCGGTTGAGCCGGATGTATAAATTACATAAGCTACGCTATCGGCAGATAACTTTACGCCTGTTGGAGTAGTTGAGTAGCTTTTTATTTCGGCCCAATCATTATCCGCAGATATAATTGTTTTGCCATCAGCTGCAGATAAAAACAAGGTTGACCGGCTATCGGAAATTACGACTTCGGCAGCCGTATCAGCCAGCATATATTTAATGCGTTCGGCTGGAAATTCGGGATCGATAGGCACATAAGCGGCTCCTGCTTTTAATATACCTAAAATTGCGATAACCGTATCAAGCGGACGATAAAGGCAGATGGGCACCAATGTTTCGCGGGTTATGCCTTTTGCTATTAAATGATGTGCTAATTGGTTTGATATTTCATCCAGTTGCTGATAGGTAAGTTCAATTTCGCCAAACTTTAAAGCGATATTTGCAGGCTGTGTTTTAGCCTGGATTGAAAAAATATCTATTACCGTATCTGCTTTGATCATGTATCGATCGCGTAACTTTCTGTTAAATTTTATGCTTTAATTACAAGAACAATATCTTTTTTAATTTAAAAGCAACAAACTTTAGGTGCAAACAATAATAATGATTTATTAGCAATTCTAATGCAATTCTAATGCGAAAATGCGCTGAAATTTCAACAAATAATGATGTTAAAGTCCGGTTTAAAGAGAAATCACCTTTGACCAGTCTGCTGTTTTTACCCTAACCTCCTCCTTCCCCTAAATTAGGGGAAGGTCTCGCACAGATCCCTGCTGTGGTCAGGTTTAAAGAAATTGTATTTCTCTACAGATATATCAGTAGCTATGGTAGAGATATAATTTTCGTCGATCATAAAACTGTTCAATTGCCAGTTCGTATTGGTTGATAATAAGTTACCATCTGTTTCGTAAATCCCATCCAATGATGGAATTAGTTTCAAATCATCAGTCAAACCAATGCCGGTTGCTTTTAAAATGGCTTCCTTGCAGGTCCATAATATAAAAAATCTTTTTAAACTATCCGCTTCCTTAATATAGGCACCCTCCGCATCGCTGAAATTGTAATTCAATATCTCCTCGTATTCGAATTTAGGTTTGATCAACTCGACATCTATGCCTACCGGTGAATTTGCTATCGCGATCAATATTCTGTCCTCCGAATCGGATAGATTAAAATGGAGTTGGGTGGATGGGTGATCAATAACAGGTTTATTGTTTTGGGTTAGTTTGAATTGAATATCGACAGGCGGTGTTTTTAAATATTTGGAAAGGATATGCCGTAGAGTGCCGCGGCTGATGATAAAACGGTCGTGGTCTTGTTTTCTTAAATATCTGCTTGCCCTTGTTTGTTCATCGGTATTTAATACGGTTAGCAGCTTATCCAGTTGGTTTAGGTTTTCATTTACGCTTAGCTGCCATATATCGGCGTTGTTTTGGATATAAAATTGACAGTTTTTGGCGGTTTGCCAAATAGTATTTTCTATCCATTTATTGGTTGTGGTGATCAAGCTTATTTATTCTAATTATTTCAAATGCCAATATAGCGAAAACTTGTAGCGGCTGGAAAATCGTTTTAAGCTTATACAGCGCAGGGGCTCGTTGGAAACCTGCACGGACGGAAAACAAATAACTTTCAATACCACGCCGGGGCTGACCTTTTGGGTCAGCCCCGGCGTATGTTACTACCATCTTTTATACAACATTTGTTTACTTTTATATTTAGGTTCGTAATTCACGGGACAACTCGGCCAAAGGAGGCTTAAATCGAAGTCCATCAAAGTGCTGCCATTAGTCCCGTTTCTATTCATTTACAAAGATATGAGAAGCCCCGGCTTTAATCTACCCGGATTCTCCTGCCAGAAAAGGAACTCAACGCTTTGGCCACCGCTGCATACTCGCCAGTAGAAGCCTTTAACGTATCGCATTCGCCGTATGATCAGCTAATCTTCTGAAGGTTACAATATTACCCACAAGAATATATCGATCATTTTTGTAAACTTTATTGTTTATTTTGTATTTAACTTCCTTTTGCAGCCTGTTTTCCAATTTCTCAATTTCGACGGGCCTAAGCGACGTGTTATTCGGAAATACAAACGATACGTCTAATATATTTCCTTGTAAATCCACGCTGTACCCAACTTGTAAAATCAAATCTTCATTAGCTAATTTTTGCAGGCGCTGGGTTGAAAAAGTATCATAAAAAATTTGCGCTACAACAGAGTTATCGGTATATGCATCCTTAGGGGTTGGTCTGTTATACAAGTCGCTGTTATCAACAGGCTTCGTTTTTGGCAGGGATGCCGGATCTACATTATAGTTATGCCTTTTTGTATTTTGAACATACTTATGATGTAAGATTGCTCCACTTACATCATATGATTGTTTATCAGCATGTACAACCGCTTTTGTAAAACTGGTGTCCTGCGCATAACAGCTGTAAAGCCCCGGTAAAATAATTATGCAAAGAAGAGATAATAGATTTTTCATATTTTTTATTTTTTAATTATTTACAACTGTATAAACTTAAACTTTTAAATATTGCCTGTGGTGCTAAATTAACCGGCGGCCCATTCTGGGGATTTAATTTAGAAAATATATTTAAAAATTTAGTGTATTGAGTTTGATCTACATCAGCCATTGATTTTGGATAATAAGTACCATTTTGTGTAAGGGCAATAAGCCAGGCATCATAGTCAGCAACATCCTGGTTATAAGCATCAATATCTCCTGAATAAAACAGTTTCACATTATCCGGATTTCGATATAAAGCTCCTGGTCGGTCAGCTGGTGGATTCATTATATCATTAAAAAACTTTGCTTCAAATTCTATGTCTGCTTTGCCATTATTCAGGTATTGTACTGTACCACCGGTATATACAGCATTTTGATAAATATGAAAAAACTCTTCATCCATATCGCTACTTATTAAGCCACTTTGAAATGTAATGGAATTATCTGCAGGATTAGCACCACCGGCGGTAGGGTTCCCGTTATTATCTAACGCATCGCTTACACAAAATTGAATTGTAAGGCTATTATAAAGATAGCTGTATATTTTAGCTTGTACACAGCCCTCATTTTTAAATGCAGCTAAAGCATCTTGTATTTGCTGCTTTTGGTCGTCTGTAACACCATCACAATAACCCCTTATAATCTTTTTATTAGCAGTATCAACCGGCGGAGTAGGCGATGTGCCGCTGCCCGCAGGGTCGCCTGTTACCCCCGTATTACCTGTATTAGTGCCGCTTCCAGGATCGCAGGGCGGGTCGGGAAAATCCCATAAAGGTACGCCATCACAATAAAAAACCTGTTCGTCAGGGTCCCACTCGCAGTTATATATTCCCCAAATTATGGTCGTACCCCCGCATTGGTCCGGGTCGGGGTCGGGCTCCGCTACATTAACCCTTTTTGTTAACGAAGCTATCTGCTGGCTGCTGTTTGCAGCAGGCATCCCCATTTTTGATATCTTCTTCCCGTTTTTAAATCGGTAGCCGTTAATAAACTTCCTGTCGAGCGTGTAGTAAATAACTATGCCGCTAAAGGTTGCCGGTACCTGGGTATAATGCATCGAGCTCATCACCGATTTATGGGTTGATGTAAAATCTTCAATCACCTTCATAAAAAAGTTAAGCCGCCTGCCATCGTTCAGTTTAATAAATACCGCCGATGTGCGGTTAGCATAATATACAGAATCGCCGGCCTTTGTTCTCCGCGTCAAATAAAACGTGCTATCAGGTTGCATATCAAACTCAACCACCTGGCTGTTATCTATGCGGTTATTAACTACATACTTATCCCATTTTACGTTTAAGCCATGAACAAGGTTTGGGAAGTTACTGCTGCCAACGGCAGCAACGGTTATACCGCTGCCCGATACAATGCCTTTACTGTAAATTCCCTGTAGTTCGCCAATATCGGCCTTGCTTAGGGTGGTTTGCAGTGTGCCGGTACGTATTTCTTTACGGCAACTGTGAATAATGAATAAAATTAAGATAAGTGCGAGCGCTATCCCGAGGCGCACACTTACTTTTTTAAAGTAAGGTGCATACAAATTGTGTTAAAGTGGTTAAGTAAGATGGAGCCCGATGACTCCATAATAGGTTATTTATTGCAACAACCCTCTATACAATAATAGTGATAAATATTTGATAAACAAAATCATTTTTTTAATAATTGGTTGCATTTTGATTTTCATAAGGCGATTAGTCAATCCGCCAACGCACCTTCCTCTAACGCTGCGCGAGAACGGGGGTTGAGGGATTTGCAAATACAATTCAACTCAACAATTGTTTTATTTATTTTATCATATTTTAACTTATTAGAAATAAAATATACAAAAAGCAACCTATTTATTAATCTAATAGTAACTATATTAAGTATTATTTACTAAAAACCACTACAAATGAAAACAAGATCAAAATTAATAGCTGTTGCCTGTATGGTCACGGCTATGCTTTTTACAAATCAAGTAAAGGCACAAACTACAGATGCCAATGCTTTGCGTTTAGGAATAGGCGTAGATGCCGGTGTTCCTACAGGTAATGCCAGCATAGGTTCCAACTTTATATTAGGCGGTACGGCAAGGTTGCAATACGGCATAACTAACAACTTCGCGCTTACACTTACTTCGGGTGCTTACCATTATTTCCCAAAGGATATCCCGGGAACCAATACGCCCTACCAGAGTTATGGCTTGATACCCGTTAAAATTGGACTCAAGGAATTTTTTGCAAAAAACATCTATTTTGGTGCAGAAACAGGGGTTGGTTTTGAGGTATTGGATAGCGGCTTTGGGGCTAAAAGATTTATTTTATCCCCGGCTTTGGGTTGGGCCGATAAACACTGGGACCTTGGGTTCCGTTATGAATATCTTTCCGCAAAAACAGGTACCGATGGCCTGTATGCGTTACGCTTAGCTTACGGATTTGGATTATGACTTACAAAATGGGAGGCTGCATTGATAGCAGCTTCCTTTTTTATTTAAAAGCAAGTAAATGGTGGCTATAGAAATTCTTATCTTGCCTATCCATTTAAAACCCAATGTTTGATATTTGTTGCATAGGCCATATCACAGCCGATAAAGTAGTTACGCCACAATCGGTTAAGTATATGCCGGGCGGCACGGCTTACTATTTTTCGTGCGCTGTTGCTAAGCTGGATATTAGTTATATTTTAGCAACTGCCCTCGCTCCTGCCGAAGTGCATTATGTACAGGAACTGCGTAACCTTGGCATTAACGTGCAAGTGAAACCGTCGGCCTATACTTTATACTTTGAAAACATTTATGGCAGTGACCCGGACGAGCGTACTCAAAATGTGTTGCAAAAAGCCGATGCTTTCCACATTGATCAGCTTCGACAAATTGATGCCAAAATATTTCATCTGGGTCCGTTGCTGGCCGATAATATTTCAATTGACATTATTAAAGCTTTAGCAACTAAAAGCACCGTATCGTTGGATGTGCAGGGTTATTTACGCAAGGTTGTAAACAACAAAGTATATGCTGCCAATTGGCCGGATAAACAGGAAGCCCTTCAATATATACGCACATTAAAAGCGGATGAAGCCGAGTTAAAGGCATTAACCAATTGCAACGATGTGTATGACGGCGCGCGGTCGCTGGCTGATAATGGTGTGAAAGAAGTAGTGATCACTAATGGCAGTAAAGGTTCGTTTATTTACAGCGCCGGCGTTTTTTATACTATCCCGGCCTATCGCCCCAAAATAGTAATTGACGCTACCGGTTGCGGCGATACCTATATGGCCGGGTATTTATATAAACGATTGAAAGGGGCAGGTATACAACAGTCGGGCGAATTTGCGGCTGCAATGGCATCGCTTAAAATGGAAGTTGCAGGGCCATTTACGGGGATAGAAGAAGATATAACCCGATTTTTAGTTGATAATTAATTTTTTTTATCTTACACCATGAAATCAAACCTACTCCGATTATTTGGCCTCGCGATGCTCGCTGTAATTCTGCAAGGCTGCAGCCATCCCAAACCCGGCTTTTGGGTTAACGATAAAATTGACCCTGATAAACGGGCAAAATTACACGAACTGAATAACCTGGTGTTTAAAGATATTAAGGCCCGTGATGACAAGCATATCCGCAGTTTTTTGTCGAAAGAATTATTAGATGCCAAGAGCCTAAACCGCGAGGTTGAATTGATAGGTAATTATTTAAAAAAAGATGATTATGAGCTGTATAACGAATATTATGTGGTTAATAAATGGCATGACCAGGACACCATAAAGTTACCGGTAACGGGCATAAACAGCTATTCGTTATATTATAAAGGTTTGGAAAAGGAAATGTACATCGCCTTTTATTTACCCAAAACCGGCAATGCTAAAAAGATGATAACTGTAATTTACTGCAATTATAGCTATGGTTGGAAAGTGGCAAAGTTCGGTCTTGCATTTTATACAATTAATAATAAAACTGCACCCGAGCTTTATAACCTGGCAAAGGAAGAATTGAGCAAAGGGTATCTTTCGGACGCGGTAACTACAATAGACCTTGCCAAGAGCTGCCTTGTACCAAGCGAAGTGTGGAAATACCCGCAAGAGGACCAAATAGGAGCCTTCAGCAATTCATTGGTTGTTATGGCAAATAATAAGTTTAAAGAACCTTTTATAATTAATGTTCCGACTCATCCGCGCATATTCAGGGTATTTAATGAAAAAACGCCCGACGAGTATTATTATCCCGAGATATATTACCTGTCGTCCATTAAACTAAAGGATACTATTGCAATTAGAAAAGAATATATGGCGGTTAAAAAAGAGATCGGCAAAACTATACCGGGGATAGATAAGGATAAGAAATTCTTGTTTTTTGGCGTGTTTAATGAAAGGCCTACTTTTAAAAAACCGGTAGATCATTTTGATATAACGGATAAATTGCAATAACCGATGTACTATTTTTTGCTTCTTTCGGGACATGCAATACTTTCATAGAGTTTATATCGATTTCCTTATGGGTTTTATCAAATTATTCAGAGTTTTTAAAGGTGCTATAATTAGCTAATAATCAATTATTTACAAATTAGTAATTTTACATAAACTATTGTATTTCAATCAATTATGACAAAAATTAATTGATTGTCGGCAACTGTCATAACACCGACACCATAACTACGCCTTAAAAAAGGTAATTTCGCGCTCTCAAAATGGTAAGCGAATGGCGTGGTTAGATAAATTAAAACTCAATAAACAATTAGTGCGTTCCATAACAGCGGCTGGGTATGCGGCTCCGAAGGAAATACAATTAAAAACGGTATCGCGCATTATTGGCGGCCAGGATACAATCGCCGTTGGACCAGAGGGTTGCGGAAAAACGACTACCTACGTTTTAGCTATACTAAACAGATTGAAATATCAATCAGAGGGAGTGCCGCGCGTGTTAATATTAGTGCCTGATAAAGAGCGCGTTAACGCCGTAATTGAGCAATTTGAGTTGCTAAATTCAAATAAGGAAACGGCTATAGTTGGCCTCTACCCCACCCCAGGCACCGAAGCACAAATGAATGCCCTGGCAGATGGTGCGGATATTGTGGTAGCCACCCCCGACAGGGCACGGGCTATATACCTAAAGCTGGGCCTCAATCTTAATAAAATAGACCTGTTAGTTATTGATGATGCAGAACTTATTGTTAAACAGGGCCTGCAACTACCTGTAAATGAGCTGGCAAACAGTATTACTAACGCGCAGCACCTCGTTTTTACCACGGTGATACACGATAAGCTAAACAAAATGATAGCGCCGTTTATGAAGCTGCCCGCTATTGTAGAGGTGGAAGAAACGGGTGAAATAGCATTAAACACACATCCGCAGGTTTTATATTTGGTACCTAATTTTGGCACAAAGTTAAACCTGCTTAACCTGTTTATGCAGGATGATGAATTGTTTACCAAAACAGTAATATTCGTAAATACCCGTCACACAGCCGAAAAACTCTATAAAAACCTGCAAAACCGCGTTAATAACCCGGTTGCTTTATTAAACTCCTGGTTTTTTGAGCTGGCCGGATTTACAGACGTGAATGAATTTAAAAATTCGGCCACAGCGAGGATATTAATTGTTGCTAATGAGCCGGATGCCCAAATTGACCTGCAAGGCATCCCTTTTATCATACACTTTGAATTGCCGGATGATAAAGACATTTTTATTAACAGGATAGTGAATAATACGCCATTAGCTGAAGAAACATTAGCTATAACCTTTGCTACCGACCTGGAACTGGCAATAGTTAAAAAGATAGAGCACACAATAGGAAAAAAAATAACCATAGCAGAGTTACCTGAAGAACTGGTTATTGAAAAGGAAAAGAAAAAAGCAGAACCGTCAGAAAAACGGCTAAAAGCAAAACAAACAGAACCTGTAGCGGGGGAAGCCTTTCATCAGAAAAAAGCAAGCAATTCAAAAACTTATAACTTTAGCTCGGGCAAAAAAGCTAAAATGAATAAGAAGAAAAATCATTAAACTACTCTCGTCACTCTACAGTAAAAAAGCCGACCCAATTACTTAGGCCGGCTTCCGGATTTAAAATTTAAGATTGGATTTTGTTATTATCCTTTAGGATCTAAAGCTGCAGTTATCCTATCAGAAAGATCTTGTAAATGGTAATTGCTCATTGTATCAGTAGTGTTTGGCAATGATGCTTTGATCATTGCGTTTATAGCGCGTAGCTGCCCTTTACAAACCGACATAACATCTGTTTGGTCAAGTTCACGTCCGCCGCCGCCACCTCTTCTACCAGCACCGGCACCCGCTGCTGCGGCAACTTCAACTACCGGTTTTGGTTTAACTATTTCTATTAATTTATCAATGTAAAGCTTTTGCAGGTTACGGCGATAAATTTCAATAGGTGCATTAGTTTTCAATTCGGTAAAAATGCTGCCATTAAGATCACCAAACAGGTCAGTTACTTTATAAGCCTTGGCACCATCAGCTGCTTCTGCTTCTAACAGCTTATTCATTGTATGAACGCTTACAATACGGGTTAAAATTGGATCCTGGGCTTTATATACAACACCTACTCCAGTTTCATCAACATCCGCCAATATCTTTTCGTCTAACAACCATTTTGGAGTGATAAACAACTGACGGTTTAAGAAATCCATCGCTTCTTTTTGAGTTGCGGCCGGAGTGTTTTCATATACTACGCCCTCCTGCTCAACGGTTTTTGGATTTTCGTAAATACCACCAATGTTTTTAGCTACATGGCCCATATAACGGCTAAATTGAGTCGTTAACTGGTTGTACATATTTGTCAGATCTTCGTAGCTTTCGTTTGGAGTTTTTGTCCATTCAGGTAATTTTGGTAAAATCACTTTTAAGTTCTTGATACCATAATCACTGGCTTTCATGGCATTGTCACCCAAATCCTCATTTTGTGAATGCGGATCATCAGGATTGCTTTCAGTTCCAAACCACAAACGACGATCCTTTAATTTCTCAACTGCTAATTTGTTAAGAATAGGAACTTCGTCTTTACCGCCTTTTACACCGGGATATACTCTATAACCCCAGTTAATGGCCCATTTGTCGTAGTCGCCAATACGTGGGTATAAGCCTTTATAAGTGATATTATCTTCGGGCTGCGCAACATAATTAAAGCGGGCATAATCCATAATTGATGGCGTATGGCCATTTGCTTCAACCCATGCCTTGTTCCTCAAGTTTTCAACAGGAGTTGATGAGCTTGAACCATAGTTATGCAATAAACCTAAAGTGTGTCCAACTTCGTGCGAAGATACAAAACGGATCAGGTCGCCCATTAAAGCGTCATCAAATTCCATTTTGCGCGCGCGCGGGTCAACAGCGGCGGTTTGTATCATATACCAGTCGTGAACCAGCTTCATTACGTTATGGAACCAGTTAATATGTGTTTCCAATATCTCGCCGCTACGTGGGTCTGAGGTATGCGGTCCGCTTGCGTTTTCAGTTTCAGATGGTTTGTATACAATAACCGAGTGTGCGGCATCGTCAACGCTCCAGGTTGAATCTTCTTTTGCTGTTGGTGCAACTTTAGCTATGATAGCATTTTTAAAGCCTGCGGCCTCAAATGCTTTTTGCCAATCGTTAATACCAGCCTGCAGATATGGTATCCATTTTGCAGGTGTAGCCGGGTCAATATAATAAACAATAGGTTTTTTAGGTTCAACCAGTTCGCCGCGTTTGTATTTTGCAACATCTTCCGGTTTAACTTCAAGCCTCCAGCGGGCAATCATCCTAATGCTCTTGATTCCTTGTGGGTTTGCATCAAAATCTGTATATCCACTGGTAAAATAACCTATTCTACGATCAGCAAAACGTGGTTGCATCGGTACTTTAGGTAAAAGTATCAGCGATGTTTTTAATTCAACGGTAACAGAACCGCTGGCACCACCGCCGCCGCCACCACCTGCCGGGGGGCCGCCTGCTGCACCTCTTGCTGCCGCAGCAGCTTCGGTATAAGTTTTTACCGTGCTTATCTCAACATTTGTTTTAAAGCTTTTTACATCATCAATATAGCTTCTGTCGGCCAACAGGTTCCCTAACCTTGAGCCTGACTTTCCTTGCGGTGAGCTGAAAAAGAATATATCATTATCATTACCAATAAAATCTGTCATATCAATAACGCTTCCGTTTTTATCAGGCGAAAAAGCTGCAATATTGAATGCTGCCGCAATTGCCTGTATGTTTGAACGGTTTACAGCCTGGTACATGGCTGATGTGCTATCGCTGCTTATAACAGAGAATGATATTTTCTTTAAAAAGATGCGGTTAGCCGGACCTTTTTCAAAACGAATAACACTGTTACCTATTTCGTCGCCTGCGTAGCCACCTGCCGCGCGCGAAATGGCACCTGCTTTGGCAATACGGGCAATTACTAATATGTCGCGGCCCAGCAAGCTGTCGGGAATTTCAAAAAAATAACGGTCATCAACCTTATGGGTTTTAAATAACCCATTATGGGTTAGCGCTTTATCCGTAATAACTGATGCGTATGGCTTGGGGGCTGCTCGTGGAGCTGCTCTGCGGTTTAGTGAATCACCACCGGTAGCTGGTGCTGCGGCAGGGGCGCCTGCTCTGCCACCACCCGGACGGCCTTGTGCAAAAGCACCGGCTGACAGGGCAAGCAATAGAATTGGAAGTACTAATTTTTTCATTTGTTTAGTTTAAATTTACAAGAAGTTAAAATTAAAGTAAGTAACTAACACTTTACTAAGGTAACAGCCTTGTTACAAACAATTGCCAATGAAAAAAAGTTATAGGCTATCACTTTCTTTTTTACTCCTATTCATTCAATTATAGATCAACTGGTTATAATCACTAAAATATTTGCGGGGTTTTGTAACAAAGTTTACCTCTTTGTATACTCATATATCAAAAGTTAAGGTGAGTACAAATCAATTACATAACGAATTTATAAAACTCATTGCCGAGCACGAGCGAATGATATATAAGGTGTGTTACCTATATGTTGATGATGAAACAGACCGACAGGACCTGTACCAGGAAATTATAATACAGGTTTGGAATGGTTACCAAAAATTCAGAGGCGAGGCGAAATTCAGTACTTGGTTGTACCAGGTAGCGCTCAACACAGCAATTGCTGGATTTCGCAGAGCGAAAAAACCAGTGGTTGTTTACACAGATGGCTCACTGCCTGAAATTGCAGAATACACCGCTGATAATACTCAACTGGAAGCACTTAATAAAGCAATTAACCTGTTAAATGATATTGAAAAAGCCCTGATAATGTTATATCTGGACAATAAAACATACGAAGAAATGGAGCTAATTATGGGTATACCCAGCGGAACACTGCGGGTTAAGATGACGAGAATTAAAGAAAAATTAAAAAAGATCACTAAAACTTACTCAAATGGAAATAGATGAATTTAAAGAAATGTTTAACAAAAATGTTAATGCTTCAACAGTCGTCAACAAAAACATCATGACAATGATATACGCGGATTCAAATAGTCCTTTAACCGCGCTCGAGAAAAAACTACGTATAACACTTTATATTTTCCCGGTTGTCACCATATTATTTAGCGGGAGATTTTTTTTCCAGGAAGCCAAACATCATGGCCCTACATCGTGGCTGCTGTTTGGGATACTTTCGCTGGAGTTTTTGGTATCGCTTTTAAACTATATGGTTACACGTTCTCTAAGACGGGCTGAAGGTCCGGTAAAGCAAAACCTTATCGCCAAATTAACATTGTTACAAAAGCGATACAAGTGGTATTTTGCTGCGCATAATTGCCTTATATTATTAATAGCGGTATTATTAGAGATCACGATACACTATCATTGGGATTCGAATTTTGAAGGGTGGAGTCATGTTAACATACTACTGAGAATTGTAGTCTATATTATTTTATTCATTACCCAATTTATCATAAAATACCGATCACAAAAAGATCATTATGGACAATACATTGAAAAATTACAAGTCCTTTCCGGGCAAATGCAATAATAGCTTTGCTTTTGAAGGCATTAAATTTAGCTTTATCCAATAAATATTTAGTAAAAGTTTTATGCTAAAAAAAGGCGAACATATTGAAGGTATACCAACCGAGTTAGAAGTATTGCTCGACAAAACACCCGAAGCCAACGAGTTTTTTGAACGCTTATCCAAATCCTATAAACAAGGTTATTGCGACTGGGTTGGCTCGGCCAAACAAGAAGAGACGCGAAAGATTAGAGCCGATAAAGCATTAATTATGCTGCTTAACAAACAGAAAACGCTGAAGACGTAAATAATTATTAATTTGGTATTGATTAGAATAGCTATATAATTGCTATTATTGTTGTAAACCTTACTCCACATGAAATCACTTTTCAGCTTATTATTGCTTTTATTCGCAACTACCGGTTTAAAGGCGCAAACAATATCAAGAAGCATAGTGTCGCGCAAAGTTCAGTTTCGTACCATTGGTAAAGACAGCATCGACCTTAACCTGAATGAAGACTACGACTTGATAGAAGACAGTTGCTCTTTAATTGTGAGGCATGGGCATATCAACATCAGAGACCGCAAGTTTTTTTGGCGATTTTAAAGATGTGAGCAAGCTTGACCCATCTGTGATACTTTCGCAGGGCACTTATTCTGCCGATGGTTTGAAGAATGGTTTTTTCGTTTCAAATTATTTTAACGGGAACCTAAGATCAAAAGGCGCTTATAAAAATGACAAGTATGATGGCAGATGGGAAACTTATTACCAGGACGCTAAACCAGCCTTAGTATTTGAAGCCAGGAATGATACCATAATTATAATTAGTGCATGGGGTACAGATGGAAAAAAATTAGTTGACAACGGAAAAGGCACTTACCAGGTAAGCATAGGTTCGATCTCATGGAAAGGCAAACTGGATAATGGAAAGCCTGACGGTACGTGGCATGCTTTTAAAACTGATGATGCTACTCAAAACTCAATGGCCGATGAATCATTTAAAAAAGGGGTTTTTCAAAAGGGCAACTCGCCAATAAATAGCTATACGGATGCATCCAGGATCATTTTGATTAACCCGGATGTACTTCCTTTTACCCGGGCAGAAAAGCTGCATGCCTCTTTAGTTCCATGTAACGGTTTAAAAAGCAAACACATAGTGAATGCGCAATATAAGGATGGCCTTTCTTCATTCTCGCAATACATTGCCGACCTGGCAAGGCCTGCGATAAGTAAATTCAATATTGCTTCTTATCAAAGTTCGCTCACGCTTGCGGGCGATGTTTCTGAGCAAGGGCAGATTGTCGCTTTAAAAACAGCAGAGGGCTCATTCAACCTTGGGCTGGCGCAGGCGATTATCAGGGAACTACATAGCTTACCGCCATTGCTTCCGGCTACCGTTGATGGTAAGCCGGTTAAACAAAGCTTCACAATAACCTTTGTTTTTAGCAGCGGAATGTACTCGTTTAGTTATAAGTTTTTACCTGTAAAAGCCAATTAGCCAACGTTATTGCAGATCATCATCGGGTAAATGATCATCGTCTTCTGCATCAGGTTCGTATAGGTCATCATCTACACGTATTTCATTCAGATCGTTTTCATCTTCCATCAAATCGTCTAAATTTTCGTCGTCTTCATCGTTCCAGTCTGCTTCGTCTATTTCATCATTGTCATCACCGTCGGGGATAGCCGATAAGATCATATCATCAGCATCTATAAATTCTGTTAGCATATTTTCTGTTTTTTATTGGCGGAAAAGTACAAGTATCCTGCCAAATATAATGACTGATAAGTATTGGAATGCTATTTTTACCGATATTAGTTTCGCAAATTTTAAAATTGTGACACCACAAGATATAACCAATATCCGACTTTTCAGCCATCAGTTAATGGGCGGCGTTTTTAAAACACCTAAAGAAATTGTTGCTTGGATGGGTGCCATGCAAGCGCAGGATTACGCCATGTCCAAATGGGCTGTTGGTGTACGACTGTTAAATTCGACAGATAAAATGGTTCAGGATTCGCTTAATAATGGAGAAATTATACGCACGCATATACTTAGGCCAACCTGGCATTTGGTCTCAGCTGATAATATCTATTGGATGCTGGAACTAAGCGGCCCACGGGTAAAAGCGTTTATAAAGCCACGCATCAAACACCTGGAGCTATCTGATGAGTTATTTTTAAAAGGCAACAACATTATTGAACAAGCATTAAGAGATAATAACCATTTAACAAGGGATGAACTGATAGGCGGGCTCAATACTCAAAAAATAAATACTGATGACCTACGAGGTCTGCATTTTTTAATGAATGCAGAATTGGAAGGGATAATATGTAATGGCATAACCAAAAACAAAAATCAAACCTATGCGCTACTTGCAGAAAGAGTTACCAAACCAGCATCGATAAACAAAGATGAGGCATTAGCAAAGCTGGCGAAAACCTATTTTCAAAGTCACGCCCCGGCAACCTTAGCAGATTTTGCATGGTGGTCTGGTTTATCGATGGTAGACGCAAAGCAAGGTCTTGAATCCATAAGATCAGAATTTGTTGAGGAAAAAATAAGATCGCAACTTTATTTGATGAATAATAACTCAGTTTCTATATCTGCAAATACTAAGTCAACTTATTTATTACCCGCTTTTGATGAATTTTTAATCAGTTATAAAGATAGAACCGCCGCGATACCTCTTGACAAACAAAGCCAGGCATTTACTAACAATGACATATTTAAACCGGTTATTGTTGAAAACGGGCGTACATCCGGCACGTGGAAGCGTACTGTTAAAAAGGAGACCGTAATAATAGACACAGAACATTTTAAACCGCCAAATGAGGTATCAAAAAAGCGGCTAACAAAAGCTGCCAAGTTGTATGGGGACTTTTTGGGAAAGAAAGTTGAAATGCTACGATAAACATATAACCTTATTTAACTGTTAGTTTTATCTATGAAAATATACCAACAAGCCATCCGTCTTACTGAACGAAAAAGAGGTTTCCATATCATCACAGGCGATGTCGTAAACGCCGTGCCAGAGATAAGCGAGATCAAAATTGGTATTTGCCAGGTTTTTATCCAGCATACATCAGCATCATTAACCATTAATGAAAATGCCGACCCGACAGTAAGGAAAGATTTTGAAATGTATTTTAATAAAGCCGTGCCCGAAAACGACCCTAACTATCAGCATGACGATGAGGGCCCCGATGATATGCCTGCGCATTTAAAGTCCGCCATATTAGGTAGTTCGGTAACCATACCCATCCGCAACGGCCGACTTGCATTAGGGACGTGGCAGGGAATATATCTATGCGAACACCGTAATTACGGCGAAGCAAGAAAGTTGATTGTTACTGCGTGGGGAGAATGAAGGTAGTTCAAAGTTGGAAGTCTTAAGTCCTGAATCGATAAGAGACCTGGGACTTAAGACTTCGGGCTCCGGACTTAAAACTTCGCTTCCGAATAAGCCAATCCATGAACATCAGCAACCGCTTTGTAGGTTACTTTGCCTTCATGTGTATTTAGCCCTTTTAATAATGAGCCGTTATCGGTGAATGCTTTTGCAAAGCCTTTATTTGCAATTTGCAAGGCATATAGTAAGGTAGCGTTTGTTAATGCAATAGTAGAGGTATAAGGTACAGCGCCCGGCATATTACCTACCGAGTAGTGAATTACACCATGGGTAAGATAAGTTGGGTTTTCGTGAGTGGTTACACGGTCGACGGTTTCGAACATACCACCCTGGTCAATAGCGATGTCAACAATCACAGAACCCGGCTCCATTACTTTTACCATAGCTTCGGTAACAATTTTGGGTGCTTTAGCGCCCGGAATTAATACAGCGCCAATAACCAGGTCAGAATTTTTAACAGCTTTAGCAATATTCGCAGAGTTAGAGGCTATAGTTGTAACCTGGTAACCGAAAATATCATCCAATTGACGTAAGCGGTCAAGGTTATTGTCTATCATCGTTACTTCGGCACCTAAGCCGATAGCAATTTTAGCGGCATTTGTGCCGGCAACACCCCCACCAATGATGGTAACTTTACCACGACGCACCCCCGGAACACCGCTTAACAACACACCTTTGCCACCATGTGGTTTTTCAAGAAGCCCAGCGCCAATCTGTACAGACATACGGCCTGCAACTTCGCTCATCGGTGTTAATAATGGTAAAGTACCATTCGGCAATTGTATAGTTTCGTAAGCTATTGAGGTAACTTTCTTTTCTACTAAAGCGTGAGTTAACTTCGCTTCTGCAGCTAAATGCAGGTAAGTAAAAAGAATTAAGTCACTTCTAAAATATTTAAACTCGCTTTCAATAGGTTCTTTAACCTTCATAACCATTTTTTCGGCCCATGCTTCGTCTGCTGTGGCAACAATAGTTGCGCCTGCTTTTTCGTAAGCCTGGTCAGGAAATCCCGAACCGGCACCGGCACTGGTTTGAATTTTAACCGAATGTCCTGCCGAAACTAACGCTTCAACACCTGCGGGAGTTACAGCTACCCGGTTCTCGTTATTTTTGATCTCTTTTGGTACGCCTATGGTCATAAATGGTATATTAATAATTTGTGAACAAATGTACATAAATAACCGATTATCAGTATGATTGCAACCGCGACCAAACAAGCCGGATAAGTAAAAAACGGTTAATGCCATATAATAAATTACAGGCGCTATAATTCATAATATACAATTACATTTAACCGCTTTTTTACCATATAAAAAGTTGAAAAAAAAATTATTAAGGGTATGCAGGAAATAAAAAAAGTTAGCGTTTTAGGCTGCGGATGGTATGGGTTTAGTTTGGCAACAACGTTAATAAGCAAAGGATATGTTGTAAAAGGCTCAACAACGTCTGAAGATAAGCTACCTATTCTTTCTACTGCTAATATCAATCCTTATTTAGTTAATTTCTCAACTGACGAGGATATTTATGATCCGCGATTTTTTAAATGTGATATATTGTTTATTTCTATTCCACCAAAAATTCGCGCGGGTAATGGCGAAGAGTATTTGATTAAGATACAACGCATAATAGATGCTATTAAACATCATTCCGTTAAGCAAATTATCTTCATCAGTTCAACAGGTGTTTATGGTGATGTTAATGCGGAAGTTAATGAGTTGAGTAATCCTCAACCCGACAGCACATCCGGCCAAGCATTACTACAAGCAGAGCATTTATTAAAACAACAAAACGAATTTACCACAACTATTATCCGCTTCGCCGGGTTAATAGGTCCGGGACGTGACCCGGGCAGATTTTTAGCAGGTAAAAAAGATATTCCAAATGGCAACGCGCCCGTTAATTTGATTCATTTAACCGACTGCGTGGGCATAAGCTGCGCTATATTGACTAAAAAAACTTTTGGTTATACATTCAACGCCTGTTCGACAAGTCATCCTACAAGGGCTGAATTCTATTCAAAAGCGGCTATCCTATTAGAATTAGATGCTCCGCAGTTTATCATGGAGAAAAAGAGTCGGAAAGTTGTTTCAAGCATTCATGTAGATACCGTATTGAACTATAAATATGAAGTCGATAACCTGATGGACTGGCTGGATAAAAAATAATGTCCCGGCCAAACACTCGCGAATGTTTAACCGGGACATGGTATTAATATATGATGGAGTTAATAATTTTTGATTATACGGTCTTGTAATCCTCATTCAGGAAGACAAACTGGTTATCAAACATATCCAGCTTTATCTTGCTGTCCTTATCCACTTTACCAGCCAATATTTGTTTTGATAACTCGTTCAGTATTTTCTTTTGAATTACCCGTTTAAGCGGCCTTGCTCCAAATTGAGGATCGTAACCCAATTGCGCTAACCAATCCAACGCCTCTTCTGATGCTTCGATGCTTATTCCCATTTCGGCCAGGGTTTGTTGCACATGTTTAAACTGCAGCTTCACAATATCGCCTATCTCATCGCGGCTAAGCGGGGTGAACATAATGATCTCGTCAATACGGTTCAAAAATTCGGGGCGGATGGTTTTACGCAGCAATTCAAATATCTCATTTTTTGTTTTGGCGATGATACTATCACGGTTATCGTCTTCCAGTTCCTGGAAATTCTCCTGTATCACATTCGAACCGATATTGGATGTCATAATGATGATGGTATTCTTAAAGTTCACCACCCGGCCCTTATTATCTGTTAAACGACCATCGTCCAGCACTTGCAATAGTATATTAAATACGTCAGGGTGCGCTTTTTCTATCTCATCCAGCAATACCACACTGTATGGTTTACGGCGTACTGCTTCGGTTAACTGGCCACCTTCATCATACCCCACATATCCCGGAGGCGCACCAATTAACCTTGAAACAGAATGTCGTTCCTGGTATTCAGACATATCAATTCGTATCAACGCGGCTTCATCATTAAACAGGTATTCGGCCAATGCTTTGGCTAATTCTGTTTTACCGACGCCGGTAGTTCCTAAAAAAATAAACGACCCAATTGGTTTGCGTTTATCCTGCAAACCTGCGCGGCTACGGCGTATTGCATCGCTTATCGCCTCAATAGCTTCCTCCTGGCCGGCTACACGTTTGTGTAACTCATCTTCCAAATTCAGCAGCTTTTCGCGTTCGCTTTGGATCATTTTCGATACCGGGATACCTGTCCACCGCGAAACTACGCCTGCAATATCTTCGGCGGTAACTTCTTCCTTAAGCATCCGGCTGTCGCTCTGATTTTCAAGCAAAGCTTTTTTCAGATCTTCAACTTCTTGCTGCGCTTTCACTATGGTTCCGTAACGTAACTCAGCTACTTTGCCATAATCCCCTGCCCTTTCGGCTTGTTCAGCTTCCAGTTTATAGTTTTCTATTTGCTCTATTTTGATGTTTACGC
>Ga0206816_1044_pt2 | contig 31501 bp, 24 predicted proteins | sample Alteio_BWOrgCont_88_FD_152866 | JGI IMG/M metagenome (GOLD analysis project Ga0206816, IMG submission 152866) | Enriched cells from forest soil in Barre Woods Harvard Forest LTER site, Petersham, Massachusetts, United States -... | ecosystem: Environmental > Terrestrial > Soil > Temperate forest >... | reverse complement strand
CTTTCAGCACCGCTACCACGGCGTCGAAGGGACGGGAGGAGGTTAGGCTGAATCGCTCAATCACCAGCTTTTTGACATTTTTACTCGCCATTATAAGACGCTCGCTTTGATAGCGTTTATGGCGGTATTGTCCCAATAACAATCCAGTCGCGTGATTTTGCCCTCAGTGTTGTATCGAATGATATAGGCGTGTGCGATGCGGTCGGACTTGCCTTTCGTTACGAGGCCAGGGACATCCGCAGGCATGGCCCCGCCAAGCAAGGCCTGTACGACTACAATGTTTCCTTCAGCCTGGATCATCTCATCTATTTCGACTCCGAAATCCGGCACGGCCTGCAACAGGCCTCGCCAGATTTGCTCAAGGCCGCCGCGAAGCGGCATGACACTCTTTTTGCCATAAGGTAGGTATCGTCCTTGCGCCCCGTCAGCGCAAAAAGAGAGCATGGCATCGACATTGTGCTTGTCGTAGGCGGCGAAAAACTTCTTGGTGATCGCTTTATAGTCTTGCATATAGATTTCTCCTGTAAGGCTTCAATGGGTACGTCGCCCCTCACCTGAGCGATTTCGTGAAGTGCAGGATGTCAGCCCGCCAATGCTTTCGCCATTACCCAAACGAATGGATTTTGACCCTTCGAATGGACTGGTTACAAACAGTCCTTCGGCCCAATTGAAAGGACGGGTTCAGTGCGCTTTAGTATAGAGAATCGTAAAATCGAAAAGCCAAGGTATGACAAAAGAAAACATCAATAGCGTAAATGACGTCGAATCGCAGGAGCAGCCTGCACTTACGTCGAACACCAGAAGTCACACAATTCGAGTCGGCCAGTTGGAGATTTACGCCGAGGAAAAGGGCAAAGGTGACCCGGCTTTAGTATTTCTCCACTACTGGGGCGGCTCACGTCGCTCATGGTCTGAGGTCATAGGACCTCTCTCCAAACACTTCCGTTGCGTCGCCGTTGACTTGCGGGGCTGGGGAAAATCCGATCACGAGGCGACTGACTATAACCTCCATGCACAAGCGGGCGATGTCGAAGCGGTGATTGAGGAGTTGAATCTGATGGAGTTTGTACTTATAGGACATTCCATGGGCGGAAAAATCGCCCAGATACTGGCCGGAAGGCAACCACAAGGCCTGCGGGGAGTCGTTCTCGTCGCCCCCGCTCCGCCTACGCCACTTGCCCCACCGGATGCTCAAAAGAAAGCGATGATGAAAAGCTATACCACTCCAGAAGGAATTGTGGAGGCACTTAAAATCGTTAGTGTTCGTCCACTGACACTCCACCAGCGTCTCCAGGTGACAGAAGACTCGCTTGGAGGCGCGCTGGGCGCGAAGCAGTCATGGGTTTCCCAAGGAATGTCGCTCGACATATCGAAGGGGGCAGCCGCCATTAAAGTCCCTGTGTGTGTCATCGCCGGTTCGGTAGACCCGATTGAGAAAGAGGCTGCCCTACGAGAGGCGATCCTTCCCTTGGTTCCTCACGCATACTTCAAGACCATCGAGGGGGTTGGTCACCTCACACCCCTTGAAGGCCCGCAAGAGCTAACACAGGCGATTTCAGCTTTTCTAACAGAACAAAAACTTTCTGACAAAGGGAAAGGAGCCAAATGAATTTTTCGGGAATCAAAGTGCCTGATACCAGTCTCGTGCGCGATGCGATTGAATTGGCGCGCAGTTCGTCGGAGCCGTACCTGTTCAATCATGTGATGCGCTCTTGGTTGTTTAGTGTTTTGCTTTCGGAAGGTGCGGAAGTCGCACCCGATGCGGAGCTCTTGGCGGTATCTGTAATTCTGCACGACCTGGGCCTCACGGATCGCCACACCGGAGAGAATCGGTTTGAGGTGGACGGCGCAAACGCGGCACGTGCATTTTTGAAAAGCCGGTCGATCTCGACGCAGAAAATGCAACTTGTGTGGGATGCCATCGCGCTACACACAACACGTTCTATCGCTCTGCACAAAGAGCCTGAGGTTGCGATGACCCAATCAGGAATTGCTGCGGATGTGTTCGGCCTCGGTCTTGATCGAATCCCGTTAGAGAAACAACGCGGCATTCTCGATGAGTTTCCCCGCTTGGCATTTAAGGACCAAATCCGAACGTGCCTGTGTAACCTCATTCGCCGGAAGCCACAAACCTCCTTTGATAACGTGCTAAGGGATTTCGGCAGCCGATACGTCGAGGGGTTTAAGGCTCCAAACTTTGCAGACCTCCTGGCAAATAGTCCATTTTCCGAATAACAATTGAACAACAGAACATGAAAGGTGAATTATGAATAAAGACCACATCAAACAAGTGATAAATGTCATTTACGACCAGGTATTCAATGAGGGACGGGCCGACCTGTACCCGAATCTCGTTTCAGGTCCCTATATCCAACACAATCCGCTGGTTCCAGATGGCGTCGAGGGCGTCATGGGATTTCTCAAACAGGTTGGCCGTCTTCGCTGCGAGGTGAAGCGAATCGCCATTGACGGCGACTTGGCCTTTGTACACGTGCGCTACCTGAGCCTGTTCGGTCAGGAAACTGCTGGTGTCGATATTTTCCGATTCGATGCCAAGGGCAAAATTGTAGAGCATTGGGATGTGCTGCAGCCCGTGCCGGCCACTGCCCAAAACAAGAACACGATGTTTTAAAAAATCGCTTGGCTAGACGTGTATTAGTCCCCGCCGGATGGCGACGTTGATCGCCTCCGTGCGGCTGAGCACGTCCAGTTTAGTGAAGATATTGTGCAAATGTCCTTTTACCGTGAATTCGCTGATGAAAAGCTTTTCGGCGATTTCCTTGTTGCTTTTTCCATGTGCCAGCATGTTCAGTACTTCTGATTCACGGTCGGTCAGGATTTCGCTGCTCATTCCCTCCGCCAACTTGCTCACGAGTGCTTGAGGAATGCACGTCTCGCCGACGCTCACCTTGCGGATGCAATCCAATAGCTCCACGCGGCTGGAGTCCTTGAGTAAATAGCCTTTCGCTCCGGCCTTGACCGCGCGGCAAATATCTCCGTCGGTGTTACAGGTAGTCAGTACGATGATGCGAGCGGTAGGGTCCTGGCGGCGGATTTCGTTAAGTGCGCTAACCCCGTCCATTTCGGGCATACGCAAATCCAGCAGGGTGACGCCGGGTGAGTGCTTGCGCCACAAGTCAACCGCCTCCTTGCCGTTGGAGGCTTCGGCAACGACAACCATATCCGGCTGCATCCCAAGGATCGAAGCCAACCCCGCTAAAACCGTGATATGATCGTCCGCAATCAGTATCCGAATTTTTTTGCCAGAAACAACCTTCGGCGACCGGGAGTTGGAGACGGAAGGCGCAGTTAATTTTGCGGCTTTGGCTGGGCGATTCATGGTTTCCCCGATTCGTTGGGGCTTAAGAGTGGCAGGACAACGGAAATTGCCGTGCCCGCACCTTTCACGCCCTCGATGGACAATTGGCCGCCCATTTTTTCGACTCTTTCTGTCATTCCCCGCAGACCAAAGCCTTCACTTTTCTCATTTGGATTGAAGCCGCGTCCATCATCGCGCATAATTAGACGTACCTCCTTATAGTCGAACGCAAGGAGCACATTCACTTTGCTGGCCTGAGCGTGGCGGAAAACGTTCGTCAAAACTTCCTGCCCAATGCGCAAAATGTTGGCCTCCCATTCAGACGGAAGTTCTTGTGGCACCCCTTGTAAGGTGAAAATTGCCTGCACGTTCGTGCCGGCGGTCTGCTTTTTTAGCTGATCTTCCAGTGCTTCGGCCAATGTTTTCCCTTCCAGCGCCAATGGCCGTAGCGCTCGCACGGAGCGCCGCGCTTCCCGCAAACCATCGCGGGCGATTTGTCCTGCACTGCGAAGATGGCCCGAAAGTGCTTCAGCACGGCGGCGAGCCGTTGCTTCTTCGGCTGCCTCTAAATGCATGATGATGCCGGTAAATCCTTGCGCTAGCGTGTCGTGAATCTCACGAGCCATACGATTGCGCTCTTCGATTACGGCAGTTTGACGGCTTTGGGAAGAGAGGCGTGCCAATTGGATTCCAAGCATCGCCTGATTGGCCAGTGATTGGGCCAGCTCCATTTCTTCGGGTTGAAATGTGCGCATTTGCCGGAATCGAACGCCCACCACGCCCTCCACTTTGCCGTCGATGAGCATCGGAATACATAGATAGGCATTTAAGCCCCGCTCCAAGAGCGTAGCGCGCCAGGGAAATTCCGCACTTTCCTTGACATCCATGAGGCTGGGCTTGCCTGTGCGAAAGACCTCCTGCCAAGCAGCAAGTGTCTGTATCGGCGATGGAGGGGTAATTGCAGCAACCGCAGGCTCGAATTTCGTCTTGAACCTGCCGTCAACGCCGAATTGAAAAACCATCAATCCGGTATCTGCGTCCTTCAGCCAGACGCCGCAGCTATGAGAGTTCAATTGTGCGATGACAGTTCGCAAGACATGTTCCACTATTTTCTCGGGATTTGTTTCCGTTGCAAGTGCATCAACAGCCTGTGTCAGTGCCTGCGCTTGGCCGCGGGCAAGTTTTACCGAAGCGCATAGCGCTTCAGCCGCTCGCTCACGTTCGATGGCCACCGACGTTAAATGCGTAATCTGATCGATCAGTCGAAGATGCTGCTGCGACGGGCTGCGAGGTTCGCCCCAATAAATCGCGAAGACTCCTAAAACAGTACCGTTCGAACATAAAATCGGCGAAGACCAGCCGGCGTAAAGGCCGTGTCGAATGGCCAATTCGGCGTGGTTCTGCCATAACGGACTCGTCGCGATGTCCTCGACTATCACGAGTTTCTTCAGGCACGCGGCGCTGCCGCAAGACCCGACTTTAGGCCCGATCTTGATTCCGTCCACACATGTCAGGAAATCATTTGGAAATCGCGATCCCTTACCTCCAGCCCTTAAACAATCGGTTGAATCAAGCAGTAGCACGCAGGCCTTGGACTCTAGGCAGAGACTCTCAACCAAATGGCATACTTCTCCGAGGATAAGCGCCAGCGGTTTGCGGACGGCAACCATTTCCAGAATTTTGTTTTCGCCGGCCAACAATGCCTCGGTCATTTCCCGACCACCATAATCGCCCTCCGGTTCAAGCTGAAGTGGTTCAGCTCGCCTGTCAGCATCCGTATTTTCAGCGACATTGGTTTGCATGGCACGACCCCGCAATGGTTTGAGATTGTAACCCGGATATTTGCTTATATTCCAAACGTCTGTCCGTTTCAAAGCAAAATCCGCATCAACGTCGTTTTCGATGAAGTCAGCGTCAATGCGATACGTTGTCTCGCCACCGATTGCCTCCAATAAACATACACCAGCTCGGGACTGTTCGGAAACAGTCCTTTTGGAGGGTCTAATTCAAACCCTTTGATCAATAGCGCAGTATCCAACTGGCTGCTAAGCTGCCACTGATTCTTAACCGCAAAAGGAGCTGCTTTTCAAGATGTTAGCGGCAAATTCAATAAGCAAATAAGCAGCAGAAATAAGCGAAAGGAAAACGATTGACGGACCTCTCGAACAAAACTGCGCTTGTCACCGGAGCTTCCAAGGGTATCGGTCGGGCCACTGCTTTGGCACTTGCAGAGGCGAGCGCCCGAGTTCTCGTACACTATGGCCGCTCAAACGCGGAAGCTGAGGCAGTAGTTAACGAAATCCGCAATGCAGGCGGCAAGGCAGATGGAGTGCAAGCCAACCTGGAAACGCCGGACGGCGCGTCCACGCTGGCTCGCAGGGTGAGTAAATTAGTGGACAGACAATTGGATATTCTTGTCTCCAACGCCGGTATATCGAAAGCAGCGACAATTGAAAATTACACGTTTGAAGATTTTGATAGGTTATTTGCCATCAATGTTCGCAGTCCGTTTTTTCTGGTTCAGCAATCGCTTCCAATATTGGCCGAGGGCGGTTGCGTCGTCCTTGTAACTTCCCGCTTGGCACAGACCGTGCCGGGTAATCCAGGGCAGGCAGGAATGCCGGGAATGTCGGCCTATGCAGCAAGCAAGGGAGCCGTCGAAAGTTTGGTCAAGCATTGGGCGGCGTCGCTTGGCGAGCGACGCATTAGGGTTAATGCGGTCGCACCCGGTGTGACTGAAACTAGCGCATCCAATTTCCTCAAGACCGAATCGGGCAGGCAAGCCACACTCGCAATGCAGGCACTAAAACGCATCGGCCAGCCCGCCGATGTCGCTGACGTGATCGCCTTTCTCTGCTCTGAAAATGCCCGCTGGATTACGGGGGCAGTCATTCCGGTCGATGGGGGGACTAAATTATGAAATTGAAGGAACCAAATTATGACAAAAGGTAAAACCACATACCGTGCCGTACAGGCGGTTAGCAAAGGCAAGTTGGAATTGACGGAGAAACCCTTGGTGGATCCAGGTCCCGGCTATGTCCGCATTCATGTGGAGGCCTGTGGAGTCTGCCATTCGGATTCCGGTACGGTTGAAGCCGTGTTTCCGGTCCAATTTCCACGCGTGCCCGGTCACGAGGCAGTGGGCCGCATAGATGTTTTAGGCGCAGGTGTTGAAGGTTGGAAAGTCGGACAGCGGGTTGGCGTCGGGTTTCTCGCCGGAAATTGTGGCTACTGTATTCCCTGCCGCAGCGGTGACCTCGTGGGTTGCCTGAATCAAGCCTTTACAGGTATCCACCACGACGGCGGCTACGCCGAAGTGATGATCGCCAAGGCCAGCGGCCTCATATCCGTCCCCGATGATCTCTCCTCCGAAACCGCAGCACCGCTGCTATGCGCGGGCTTAACGACGTTCAGCGCACTGCGAAACTCCGACGCAAAAGCTGGCGACTTAGTTGCAATCCAAGGCATCGGAGGTTTAGGCCATCTCGCGGTGCAGTATGCCCGTCACATGGGTTTCGAGGTGATGGCAATCGGTCTTGGCCCTGATACTGACGGATTGGCGAAGAAGCTCGGTGCGCATCATTATATTGACAGTACCGCGAGCAAGCCTGACGACACCTTGCTGGCGCTCGGCGGCGCGGCAGCCGTTCTTATCACGAGTTCCGGTGGAGAGATGGTTTCCGACGTCATCAAAGGTCTGCGGCCAGGCGGTGTGGCCATTGTCATCGGCGTGAGCCCCGAACCCGTCAAGTTTTTGGGCCAGGATTTACTCTTTGGCGCACGCAAAATCCACGGGACGCTCACGGGCAATCCGGCGACGGGCGATGCAACACTCAAATTCAGTTCCCTTAGCGGCGCTAAGGCCATGATCGAAACTATGCCACTCGAACGCGCACCAGAAGCCTATGCAAAAATGATGGCCGGTAAAGCGCGCTTTAGAATGGTGCTTACCATGCAGTAGTAGTGTCACGTCAATTCTTCAACTTACAACAACGAGGTATCCAATGAGCACAGCACAAAACTTAAAACAGAAACCTTCCTCCACAAATCAATTCCAAGACATATTGGACGCGCAGAAGAAACTTTTTGCAACCGGCGTCACCCGTTCCTACGAATGGCGCGTCGATCAGCTTAACCGCATGGGAAAGATGATTAGCGAAAACGAAGCGGAGTTACAAAAGGGGATGGAGAAGGATTTCAAGACCGCTACCCAGGAATATATTTTCGAAACGCAGGCCTGCTTTCTCGAAACGGAATATCAAAAAAGCCAACTTAAAGGCTGGATGCAACCCGAGGAAGCGCCCGTGCCGCGCCAGCTTGCCGCGACCGGCCATACGGGGTTTGTATATCGCGATCCTTACGGCGTGGCGCTTATCATCGGGCCGTTCAACGGACCTCTGTTGTTGCTTTTACGCCCTGCTATCACGGCGCTTGCTGCCGGCAATACATGCGTTCTTAAACTTTCGGAGCAGTTGATTGAGACTTCGAAGCTCGTCTTAAAACTTGTCCCGGAATATTTTGATCCGGGAGCGGTCATCGCAGTGCCCGGCGGTCGTGAGGAAAACACGGCGCTTCTTGCACTGCCGTTCGATTTCATCTTTTTCACGGGTAGTACTATGGTCGGCAAGATCGTGGCAAGGGCAGCGGCGGAAAATTTAACGCCGGTAGTGCTTGAACTTGGCGGGATTAACCCGGCCCTTGTGGATGAAACCGCCAATATACGCGATGCGGCGAGAAAGATCGTTTGGGGCGCGATGGCTTGGGGTGGCCAATGGTGTACGTCACCGGGCTATGCCTATGTCCATGAATCCGTAGCTGCTCAATTCGTTGCCGAATCCAAGAAGGCACTTATCGAATTTTTTGGCACCGACCCGAAATCCAATCCCGACTATTCGCGCATCATCAATGCGAAAACGGTTACTCGGTTGGCGTCGCTCATCGACCCGACCAAGGTGATTGCGGGTGGCAAATCAGACCCGGAAGCGCACTACCTCGACCCGACGCTGCTTTATCCCATTACCTGGGATGATAAACTCATGGAGGACGAGATTTTCGGGCCAATCCTGCCGATACTCACGTACAAAACGCTTGATGAAGCGCTTGGCAGGATTGCCGCTACACCGCTTCCACTGGCCGCGTTTGTATTTAGTCGTGAGCAGAAAAATATCGACCGCTTTATCAAAGAACTTTCCTTTGGCGGCGGCGCGGTCAATCAGGTCAACATCCATCTGTTTGTCGAGTCGATGCCATTTGGCGGTGTCGGCTCATCTGGCATAGGCCGATATTATGGCAAATATGGCTTCGACATGCTGTCGCATGCGAAGACCATGTTCATCTCGCCGCCGGACGTTGATATCGACCACCTCTTTCCGCCCTATACGAAAGAAAAATGCGAAGCGCTGAGGCTCTGGTTTGAATATTGAACGAATTTCCAGGTTACAATAATAACCGACTGAAAGGAAACGCCATGCAGACCATTCGGACGGTGCTTGACATTGCTGGAACGGAAATTATCGCCAACGGAGGTTGACAACAAACGCACGTGGTGGTCAAACGACCACCATGATGCGTTTGACACCAAAACAAGAGGCAATCCGCAAATTCATTGATGCGGAACAACATGCGGGTCGTGCCTGCCCGACGCATCGAGAGATCGCCAAGCATTTCGAGTTTTCTGGCCCAAATGCGGCGGCCAAGCATCTTAAAGCGCTCATAAAAAAGGGGGGATATTATGATTTCACACCGGACGTGGAACAAACTTCCATATCCGGTGCTTGAAATTGAGGCTCGCGTCGAGCTATTTGAAAACGGTCGCGGGTTCACGCTGCGGGCAATAGTGGCCCGACGCCCGTGTTTCAGGAATCGTGCCAAGGAGACCAGCACAAAGTGCAGCACAGAGCACTTTTGAGACGAGGGGAGACGTTCACAAACACCTTGATTTTATTGGTGCACGCACCAGGAGTTGAACCTGGAACCTTCTGATCCGTAGTCAGATGCTCTATCCAATTGAGCTATGCGTGCAGCAAAATGGCGGATGCAAAATCCGGAGAACATAAGCTAACCATTAGCTGCAAAGACGGCAAGTGAAAAACCTTTCATGGTTAGATTGGTGTTATGCAATACATGCTTAGCGGCGAAACCAATATATCGCACAAACCTGCGCCGAGACATCCAAAACTCACTGTGTCTTGATTCGTAACACCGTCAGTGAATGTGGCTGAAAATCACAGGAAAAGGCAGCGGCGGCGTTTTCTACGGCCGATTTGACTGGGGAAATATGCGTTGGCTGCTCCATGGAATTTTCGTCGTCGGGGTTTCCAGCCAAGACAAATTCGGCGGCTTCGGGAGCAACGCCTTTTACGCCAGCGAGATTGATTAAGAGATTTTGGGTGGCGTCACTAGGATTAACGACTTTCAAAATAACTTCGCCCGCCTGTTCGTCACGAGTGGCGCTGGCATAAACGTTTTGGATTCCAGAAGAAGAAGTTTCAATTCCATTCAATTGTATTGGCAAAACTTCATCGCCGCGATTGAGACAGAACAATTGCTGGACATAGTAGTCCGGCGTCTCATAAATATTCAGGCTGTTCACCCAAATCAAATCGGGTGTCCATTGCCATGCTTCAGTATTTGCGAATAATGGCGCGTAAGAAGCCATGCGCACGACATCCGCGTTGCGCTCCATCCCCGTCATGTAGGCCGCCTCGGCGAGGGCACATTCGAGATTGTTGCGGTTTTTGACGCTGACGACTTTGTCGCTTTGCGCGGCATATTCGCCCATGAAAACCTTCGGACCATTGCGATTATAATTGTCGTAGCGATGTGTGTTGGCAAAAAACCATTCCGGCCGGGCATAACAGTGTTCGTCAATGACGTCAGCGTGGAGTTCGCGAAGTTTTGACCAGGCAAATTGGAAACGTTCGTCAGCCGGCTGGGGGCCAGCGGCGGAAACGAGGTGAATTTCCGGATATTTTGACTTTAATGCCTGGGTGAATGCCGCATAGCGTTCAATGTATTGCGGGCCCCATTGTTCATTTCCGATACCAAGCATTTTCAAATGAAATGGCTCAGGATGGCCCAACGCCGCCCGTTTCGCGCCCCAAGTCGTGTTGGTATCGCCATTAGCAAACTCGATCAGATCCAGAGCATCTTGTACATATGGCTGGAGTTCATCCATAGGACAAAGTTCGCCGGAATTAAATTGGCAGGCCATCCCGCAATTTAAAATTGGCAGCGGCTCGGCGCCGATGTCTTCACAAAGTTGAAAGTATTCGTAAAAGCCGAGGCCAAAGGATTGAAAATAATCCGGCGTTGGACGGTGCTGAAATTCGTAGTTCCAGCGGTCGATGAGCAAATGGCGGTCTTCAATCGGGCCAATCGTGTTTTTCCATTGATAACGACGGGCGAGTACACTGCCCTCCACAATGCAACCGCCGGGAAAACGCAGAAACCCCGGATGCAAATCTGCGAGCGCCTGCACCATGTCCGCGCGCAATCCGCCAGGGCGATCTTTCCAGGTATGTTGAGGGAACAATGAAACCATATCCAGATCGACAATTCCCTTGCCGTCCATAACAATGGCCAATCTGGCCTTGGGATCGGTGTCATTAGGGGTCAGCGTGGCTGTGTATTTTTGCCAATTGGAAGAAAAATTCTCCAACTTAATCTCGTCCAACAGTGCGCCGTCGCTGCCGTAAAGCTGCACACGGAGGGCTGGGGATCCGTCCACGTTGCGAATTTGCGCTGAAAAGTTATAGGTTTCACCTTTACGAACGCCCATACCGCGAAAGCCCTCGTTGGAAAGACCAAACGGCGCAGTGCCCTCGGAAACAATACGGACATAGTGGGGATTGTTGGAGTCAAAGGGATCGTCGTCGCGAACCAGTAATTCACCTTGTGCCAGGCTGGGGCTAATTTTAATCCACCCCATCAAGGGATCGGGAAACTCAAATGAACGGTTTTTGACCATTTCAGCATAGAGTCCTCCGTCCGCACCGAAATTGATGTCTTCGAAGAACCCCCCCCACATGGACGGATTGATTTGCGCGCCAGGTTTGTCTACCTGGACATTCAGCGTAACGGCCCCGATGGCAGCCATGTACGAAAAAAGCAGGATGCTGCCTGCAAATGATACGACGTGTTTCACTTTTTAAATGACAAAAATTGGAAGGCAGGAACTTTCCTGCCTTCCAAGCATGTTTTATGTATTTCCCGCACCCTTAAACCCATCACTTAGATAAGCGGAAAAACTCGATGGAACCCGACACAGGCAGCGTGAGCTGATAGTTGCCTCCGGATGCCGTCATCGCCCCGTCGGGGATGCTTACAGCTGTCCATGTCGCCCCGGATCCCAAAGTCGGGCTGGCAAGCAAGGTGACTTCAGCCGAAGTTGTCGGCCAAGAGAAGACAACGTTCCCACTGGAAGATTTAACCGCCAGTTTTGCAGGGGCCATGTTGGTACCAATTAGCTGGTTTGGCCCAAGCGCATTGTCGGCCGCAATTTGTGACGCCGTAAGAGCGCCATTGTAAATGCGGAATTCCTTAATATTCGCCAGCATGCCAAGGTCAACATTGTAAAGTGATTGGCCTATATAATTTACGGAATTGGCGCCGATTGTGTAAGCGAGGATGCTCGAACTATTAAACGCCGGATCCACATAAGAAACAGGATCAATCAAATCGTTATACATGGAGACGCTGGCTGCGAGCACGCCGTTGGTATAATAGGCCTCATAACCGGCCATGGGATGATAAACGACGACAATTTGTATGTTCGTTTGATTATCAAGCACCGGGGCGATAACGGCATCTCTTTCTCCCGAATAGCCCGGGTCACCTTGGCCAAAATCGCCTTGCGAGGTCAAATTGAGGTCATGAGCGCAGAAAGCAATATAATTTTCTCCCACCCCGTTAAGATCCTGATTGCCAAAGGAAAAGAGGTAGGTGTTAGTTTGGAGTACGGAAGGGAAGGTGGCCCAAGCCTCAACCGATACTTCGTTCAAACCGCTTAAAAGCCCCGCGGGAATCGACGCAGAAGTGCCTGCCGTTCCGTCCAGCGTAAGCTGCCCTCCTGAGGCGGTGGCATCACCATTGAGCGAGCCATCCGCACCACCTACAGAATCGCTGACGCCATTTGTGAAGCTGTATCGATGGATCAACGCGGTAGCTAAAGGTGCCACGGTAATCGTCACGCTATTAGTGCTGTTAAATGCCCCAACGGTTGCCGTCAGTGTCGAAGAACCCGCGCCGACGGCTGTTAAAAGACCATTGGCGTCAATGGTGGCCACACTGGGATTGCTGGATGAATAAGCAGGATGCGGGAATGAGGCAGGGTCTAAACCCGGTTCGGATGAACCCAAAAGCACACCGCTGACAGAGGGGTAATCGCCAACGAGTGTTACCTGTTCGAAGTCGCCCGGATTAAGGTTGTTTACAACCAATGGCTGAAAATAAACCCGTTTCAAAGCGCCCCCAAGGGGAACAGTGGTTATAACGGTATTGGTGCCGTTGTCGGAAATGATAAGGTCGTTTGTATCATACCCTTTGCCATAGGCGCGGATTATTCCTCTCTCTATCCAATTGGTAACATTTAAAGTAATGAATCCTTCAGGCAGAGCCAAGGTGCCTCCATCAACGGCGAAAACTGTTGTGCCATCATTATTAGCCTGTCCATTGTCGATATTGAGATAGCCGTTGAAGAGAACGCTGGACTCGTCATACATATTTATGTGACCACCAATCCATCCACCGGCTCCCCCAAGGCTGCTGTAATTTGCGTTAGCATATAAATTCATCGTCACATACGTTCCTTCACAGACCGGCCACCATCCGGAGCCAAGGTTCAGGGACGCGCCTGTTGTGTACATGTAAGAGTTGGTATACATATTAATGTAACTGCGCACTCCGGGCGTGGGATCGGGTTGATAGGGAGCGATCGTCCAGTCAAAGGTCAACGTGCCATAGATATTTAGAGTGCATCCAAATTCCGGACCAAATATCGTATTGTACGGAGGGTGAACATTGTTACCAACGCCGGGGGTTTCCACATCGCCCGGAGTAATTGTTATTACCGTATCACCGTCCACGGGTGAAGGATCAAGCCATACATTACCTGTGTAGTTGGTCGTCGGATTTCCGGGGGGCGGCACGCCGACTGGATTCCAATTGGTTCCGACATCCCAGGCAGTATTATTCGCCGTGCCATTCCAGTGGGAATCTTGCCCGGAAACACCGTGAACCAAGCCCACTGCTGCGATGACGGATGCCACGTATTTTAATTTATCTAATTTCATATTTTTTCTTAAGGGTTACTGGTTGCAGGTTGATCGAAATTGAGATTCCAACTAATAATAAAATTCCGGGTCCGCGCCAAAGTAATGCTGGGGATTGTTTTTGTTGAGCATCACACTCCAGTTTCGCCATTCGACATGGCCGTCTTCGAATAACAAATTGCCACCAGCTGGAGAACTTCCCAGCAAATGACTTGTGCGTTGGACAATAGGCGGATGGAGCAAGGCAAGTCCGCCGACGGAAATGCTGGCAAAGCTTCCAGAACCAGTGTCCCGGGCAACGACATCAACAACCACTTCGGAACTGGCAGGCACCGTCTGCCCCGGTATTAAAAAGGAGTTTGTTTTCCAGTAGGGCTGTTCTGACTTGCCGCCGGCATTCATGCCTGCACCTGGGACCAGGTAAACATAGTCAAGAATTCGAAAGGTCGGGTTATAATACCAGGTATTGGAACAATTGAACTCTGCATAAGATGGATCGTAAAATACATTCCGGTTACATCCATCTGACATCATCACGTCGGTAAAATTAGTGGAGATGTCCCATGGCCAATTTCCGTATGCTGTGGGAGCCGTTAACGTGAAGGGTGCGTACCTCAAATCAGGGAATTTGCCGTTTGAATCTCCGGTATAGATTACCAAAGCCATGCCTTGCTGGCGCAGATTGCTCATGCAGGATGCTCGATTCGCCCTTTCCCTAGCCTGTATCAGGGCGGGTAGGAGTATCGCCGCCAAGATGGCGATAATGGCGATAACGACGAGGAGTTCAATCAGGGTAAACGCTCTTTTGCTCCTTTGTTGATAAACTTCAAGAAGCCGGCTATGCTGGTTGCTCGCGGACATGGCCTAAATTGTTAAATTGGTTATACTATTACATGCGCCATTCGCTATCGAAATCCGACATAGAATTTGAAAAATTATTGGCGGACCTGATGGGGGCCGGGCAGCTTTTCCACCTCGCCTAAAATAATGCGGCCAAACATCCAATCGAACCAACGGAGAACGGAGAACTACCACCAAAAATAAACGCCGGTCAGGTTTTGCGAACGGATTTTGGTGAGAGCCGGGTTATTTAGAGAAAATTTTTGCCATTCAACATGACCGTCCAGCATGACGTGATTTCCTCCTGCCGGAAGAGAACCGCTAAGATGTGAAGTGGAGTTTTGTGCCGGAGCACCGCCGAGCCCAGGTACACCATTGAAGCCGTCTGAGGACAAATTTAACTGGATTGCTGATGAAAGGATGGCGCAGGTAACCAAAGTACGCTTCGTTGGATCGGGTGCAGCTATTTTATCACCGGACGAGTCAATTATTAAATTTCGGGCGCTGAAACTAAAATTAATGTTGGAAACAATCATGTGGCCGAAATTGCTGTAGTATTGGGACATGTCGGGAAATGTCGGCACATAACCGGTAACCCGCAGTTGGTTTAAAGGGGCGGGCGCCACTGCGCCAAAATTCCAACGGACGTCTTGGTCAGCCTGACTAAACGACGGATCATACATCATTCCCCGCTGGTTCCCATCGTTTAAGAGCAAATTGACAGTATTAGTGGGCACATCCCACAACCAGTTTGCCGGGGTTGGATTCGCAGCCGAATAAGTGTTCGGAAGATTGTCGTTAGCATCGTTTGCATAAATTCTCAAGGCCATCCCGTATTCACGCAAATTGTTGGCGCATGAGATACGCAGGGCCCTCTCCTTGGCCTTCGCCAAAACCGGCAAAAGCATAGCCGCCAATATGGCAATGATGGCTATTACAATTAGTAGCTCGATCAGGGTGAATCCATCTTTGACCAGCTTAGGAAAGAATTTTGGTATCAATCGGCTATGGCAATAGCTGGCAGACATAAGTTTGGCTCACGTTTATAAATGCGCCATCCGCTGCCAAAACCCGACTCGCATTTATGAAATTATTGGCGGGACCCCGAGGTTTGCCAGGGCAACTTTTCCGCCTCGTCTAAAATAATACGGCCAAATACCCAATCGAACCAGAACCCCTGCTCACCATCACCTCGTTCAAGGCCGTTTTTGAACCTATTTTCAATGATGGCGCGGCTCGCGGCCAGTTTGGCGGCGGCGGCACTCCTTTGGCCCAATTGGAAATCGCACATGGCCAGGATGGTTTCGGACGTGGCGGTTCGTGGTAAGTTGTCCTGCGAATAGACCTCGCAACGATGGCTCCATTCAGCGGCTTTGGCGTAATTGCCGCGGCGATATTCAATTAAAGACAGCGATATACAACCCCAGGCCGCATGGAAAACCGCGTCCGCATTGCTCGGGTCGGCACTGGCGAAGGCCTGCGAGGCGGTCCCGGCGAAAGGTTCTAAATCCCGCAGGACCTCTTTATCCGGCGGCGACAGCAGGCTGATTTTGATGGTGCGTTCAGCCACTACCGGATTAGTCGTTCCTGCAAAGCGGCTGATGGTTTGCTCGCAAAAAGTCCGGTAGTCGTTCGGCTTTCCCGATTCTGCCAGTGCTGTTCCCAGGCGCAAGTAATCCAATGTCACGTCATCCCAATTGTCAAAATGGTCGACTTTGACCAACGTTTCAAAACGATTTGCGGCAGCATCCCATTGGTCCTGCAGTGCATGCCATTCGCCCAAAGACCTGAACACAGCCGCGCTTTCAATGGTCGGGCGAACAGTGAATGAATTTTCGCTCAAAAGCTGGTCCGCTTCGTCAAAACGGTTTTGACTCATGAGGAAAGTCGCTTGGGTGATTTTCTCCCTTGCTTCGGCATTCTGTCGCAAGGTCGCTTCGTTAGCCTCCGCCTGTTCCGCCTTCTTTTCGGCAGCGACCGCACTACGTCGCGCTTCACGCTCCCGGAAAAAAAGCCAGGTGGAAGTGCTAAAACCGATTAACAGTGCAATCACCACGGCGCCGCCGGCGATAAAAACGATTTTGTTCCGGCGCATCAGTTTTTGAAGGCGATAATATCGGCTGGGCGGACGTGCAACGACTGGCTCATTACTGAGATAACGCTGGATATCCATCGCCAGGCCGTTGGCCGTTTCATAGCGACGTTTGCGATCTTTTTCGAGCGCCTTCATGACGATCCAATCCAAATCACCACGTAATTGTGAAATCAGTTTCGGCGGCTCAGCCTGGCGGTGTTCGGCGGTGATCGTCAATTCAGTCTGTTGGAGCGTGGTGACCATGGTCGAAGGCCGCTGCGGCTCCTGTTCGCGCAGTGTTTTGCGCATGGCATCCACGCCGTTTTGAAGCAATTTTTTGGCATCGAACGGTGTGCGTCCCGTCAGCAATTCGTAAAGAAGTACGCCCAGGCTGTAAATATCGCTACGCGTGTCGATGTTCAAGCCGCTCAGTTCCGCCTGTTCCGGGCTCATGTAAGCGGGCGTGCCAATGATCTGTTCGTAGGCGGTGAAAAAGGTTTTATCCGTTAATTGCATTTCGCTCTGGGTCGCCTTGGCGATGCCGAAATCAATGACCTTGGGCACGGGAACACCGTCATGGAGGGTGATAAGAATGTTTGAGGGCTTGATGTCCCGATGAATGATTCCCTTCTGATGGGCATGTTGAATCGCGTGGCAAACTTGTATGAACAAATCCAGCCTTTGCCGGTTGTTCAAATTATTTTTGTCACAGTATTCGGTAATTTTGACACCGCGAACCAGTTCCATGACGAAGTAAGGCCGACCGGTTTCCGTGGCCGCCGCATCCAACACGCTTGCAATATTTGGATGATCCATCATCGCCAGAGCCTGCCGCTCGGCTTCAAAGCGAGCGATGACATTCTTGGTGTCCATCCCCAACTTAATGATTTTGAGGGCCACGCGCCGCCGGATTGGTTTATCCTGCTCGGCCATGAACACCACGCCACCGCCGCCTTCCCCTATTTTTTGCAGTAATTTATAATGGCTGATGCGCGAACCCAATCCTTCCGCGAAAGAGAATTCAGCATCGATGGCCTCGCTGTTTCCGCCCTGTTTTTTCTCTGCCGATTCCGCAGGCGTCTCGAAAGGCGCATTGCGGAACTTGAGTGCGTCATTGAAAAACTCCTCCGCTTCCCCCTCTGCCTTTAGCAACGCTTCAATTCTCGCGCGCAGTTCCGGATCCTGGGCACAGGCCTGGTCCAAAAAAGCATTCCGTGCCGGCAAGCTGGAAAGATTCCGGGCCGCCTCAAATAGCGCTTCTTCCTGTTGTTTCGCCTTCGTCATACTTAATGCGAACGGCATCAAATCTGCGCGCGGATTTTCTGGAGCAGCCAGGCTTTGGCATAGGCCCATTGCCGCTCAATCGTGCGCTCCGTTACCGTGAGCGTTTCCGCCACTTCCTGGTTCGTCAGACCGCCAAAGAATTTCAACACGACAATACGCGCTTTTTCCGGATCTTCCACCTGTAATTGTTCTAAAGCATCATTCATCAACAAGATTTTTTCGTCCGGCGGGGTGGTTGACAGGTCCAGTTCATCTATATCCAGCCGCAACTGGCCACCACCGCGTTTCAGTCTTGATTTGCGTCGTGCATTTTCCACCAGAATCCTCCGCATGGCCTCGGAGGCCGCGCCAAAAAAATGGGCGCGATTTTGCCAGGTTCGGTCGCCATCACCGATCATGCGCAGCCACGCTTCATGTACGAGCGCGGTTGCCTGCAATGTTTGCCCGACCTCTTCATGCGACATCCGAATGGATGCCAGCCGTCGCAATTCCTCATAAACCAGTGGCAGCAAGTCTTCTGATGCCTGGCCGTCACCCCGTGCGAGAGCCTGCAATACCTGAGTTACTTCATGTGAAGTTTCGAACGGCATAGAACGGAATTTAACATAACGGAATGGTTAAGTGGAACAACTTCCGGCGACACGAGAAAATTGCATGGCTTAAGTGTTTAAACATATCATCCTGGGCTTGATTTCAACAAGCCCGTTTTGCGCAAATCAGGGTTGTTTCCAATCCACCTCCGGCCAGCCGTCGGCGTCCCACTTTAATGGCAGGATGGCGAGCGCGGAAATCCCGCGGCGCGTGCCATCGTAAAAGTGACAACTAACAAGATTGGTGCCGCCAAGGGAAATGATCCCTACCTGGCCGGGTCCGATGAACGGGCCTTGCGAATCTAAAAAACGAGTGCCGCCGCCCGCCATCATGGCCACGCCGTCTTTATCCAAATATTCCCCCGTGATATCCCGGCTGCGCCCCACACGGACTTCATAAGTGCTGTTTGTGCCCCGGCAGCACTGTCCCCAATTCACAAATAGATAATAAAAACCATCATGATGATAAATGTACGACGCCTCGATGGAGTCATTGAAAGCGGTTGAATACATCGGCGAATCCGCAGAAATGCGTTTGCCGGTTTTGAGATCAAGCTGGATCAATTTGATTCCTGTCCAATAGGAACCCAGCGAAAGCCAAAGATTCCCTGCGGTATCCAGGGAAGCAGCGGGATCAATGGCGTTAAAATTGTTGGTCTCGCCGGTTTGGATAACGACCTCTTCGTCCGTCCAATGATATTTTGGATCGTTCGGATCCAATGTAGGATTTGTGGCCAGGGCAATCACCGACGTCCTTTTGCCAAAGACAGAAATGGCGTAATAAAGCAGGTAACGGTCGCCAAGGTGAATCACATCGGGCGCCCAGTAGTACATCCAGCGATTTCCTGGTACGGTCGTGGCCACCCAAGCAGGCGCGTTGGTAAACACGGACGGCCCACGTTCCCAGGTGATCAAATCTTTCGAGTGATAAGACGGGATGCCGCGGCCGGTGGAGAAAACCCAGTATTCGTCACCGCATTTTATGACTGCGGAGGGGTCATGCACATGAACCCCACGACTGCCATAAGCAGCCATCTGAGGAGTGATCGCCACGCTATAATTCGTATTTGCCCACGACATTTGGGCTTCAACACGTTCAACAGTGGCCAACGAAAGCGCCGCTATGAATATCCCGCAAATAATTTTAATACGATTTGGAATCAAATTCCACATTTCTGGTTTTATCTTGTTAAACGAATGAAGCTCGCATTGTTCGTCCCGGGCAAGGTTAGTTGCCAAAGGTTATTGCTAAGCACCGGTATTGAGTTTGCTGGAGACCATAAAGCATTCGCGCCCAAAGCGGGAGCGGATTCCACAGTATAACCGATGTCATAAGACGGCCAGGTCAGGTTAATATTGGACCGCGTACCGGTAAGATTGAGGCTTACCGGGACGGTGGCAATGTTTGGTCCCAATTGGCTGTTTGCTGCTATTTGCGCGGGAGACAGCCGGCCATCATAGATACGAAATTCATCCAGCGATGCGTTCAGCCAGGCATTCGTGCTAAAAAGCGATTGCCCGATAAATGACCAGGCCGAACTGACGCTGCTCAAAGGCGGAACTGTGCCAGTCGCCGAACTCGCCAGCGTTCCATTAGTGTAGATAGCTTCATAGCCGCCGACGGGATCAACAATGCAATCCACCTGTAACGGAAGGTTGTTAAAGCTTTGGGGCGTCGAGAGATTGAAAATCCCACTGGTTGTTGCCAATGCCAATTGCGCTCCGCTAGTGGTGCCCTGCGGTGCCAGCGAAAGATAATTTTGCCCTGCTTGATTAGTGGTGTTTCCAAAATCAAAAACCGGCGCTCCGTTTTCATTGGCGCCAAAGCTCGCCCAAAATTCAATCGTGGCCGCGGTGGAACCGGAGACCAGTCCGCCGGGCAGGTTCACGTAATTGCCGTAGTTACCGTTTAGTTGCAGGGCATTATTAGTCACGGTCGCCTGGCCTTCGAGCGCCCCGTGCGCCATTCCCGCTGAGTCCCAAACCATGTTTGATGAGCTTGAGTTGAAACTATAGCGATGCGCCAGGGAGGGCGGAGCATAGGCAAGACTTTGAATCTCCGCTCCGCTCAAAGCGCGGCCAAAAATTCGAAATGAACTAACCTCGCCATGAAACAATGGGTCCGCCGGAAATTGGCTGTGACCGATGTAATTGGTCGTCGAGAGCGTCTGCCACGGACGAATAGTCAGGCTGCTATTGGTGGCCACAGGTACTCCGTCCAGGTAGAGCAATCCCACGGAACCATCCAGCGTTACCGCAACGTGGCACCAGGAATTCGTCGGCAACGAAAAGGGCGCGTCAATTCTCTGTTCCGCGCCATTACCGTTTGTCGTAATGGCAAAGCGCATATTGCCGGAACTTGCCATCGGCGAGAGGAACAAATAAGCACCGGTGCCGTTCCCGAAATCGAAGATTCGCTGCCACTCGGCTCCGCCATCCCATTTGACCCACGTCATAAAAGTACTCGCATTGGCGATGGGATCCGCCAGCAGGGCATATTGCGAAGCGCCGTCCAGTCCGAGCACATTCCCCAATGCAGGATCATTCGTAATCGCTGCTCCGTTTTCCAATGCCCCATTGTACAGTCCACCGGCGTCGCTGGCGTCAGTGTTGAAGGGATAAAACGCGCTCCAATCATTCGTGAAAGCCGGCCAGCCGTCGGCAGTCCAATTCAACCGGCCAATGCCGAGCGTGGCATCGCCATTATTGTTGCCATCGTAATAGTGATAAGTGAACCAGTTGGTGCCGTTCAGGTTCAGGATCGCGCCCTGGCCCGGCCCGATAAACCGCCCTGAACTTTCCAAGAACATGCTGCCGCCCCCACCAATCATATTGCTGCCATTTCGGTCGAGATAAGGGCCAGTGACGCTGGTGCTGCGTCCCATGCGGATATTGTAGGTGCTATCCACACCCAGGCAGCAACCGCCCCAATTCACAAATAAATAATAATACCCGCCCCGTTGATAGAGATAAGACGCTTCGGACGTGTTACTGAAAAAGTTCGTGCTGTTATCCTCTACCTTTGTGAGTGGCGCATTTGTAAGGCGCTTGCCGGTCGTCGGATCCAATTGGGTCACAAAGATACCGTCCGAATACGAGCCAAAAGACATCCACATTGTACCGTTGGTATCTAAAAGGATGCTTGGGTCAATGCAGTTGATTGTAATGCCATTAGTGTAGCCAACCACCTCGCCCTGGTCTGTCCAGACCGGCGCCGCAAGCGAGGGCGTTGTTGCCAGGCCAATTCCCGAATCAATCGTTCCCCACTCCGAGCACGCGTAGTAGAGATAATATTGATGGTTCAAGTAAACGATGTCCGGCGCCCAAAAATATCCGGTGAACGAGGGCACCAGATTCGTCGTCCACGAGGGCGGATTTCCCGGAAATACCGGGGCCGTGTAATTCCAGTTCCGCATATCGGCGGAATAGATTCCATCAATGCCCTGGCCATCCGCAAAAACGTAATAACGGCTTCCATCAAATATCATCGTGCTGGGGTCATGCGCAAATGGGTAACCAAACGCAGGTTGTTCTTCGGGCAGGCGGGGAACAGAGTTTGTTACCGGCGGCACGGTAACCGTGACGGAATTTGTACTGGTGAACGCACCAAGCGTCGCGGTTATGATTGTACTGCCCGCGCCCATCACCACCACTACACTGTCGCTGGCCACCACCGCCACATTCGTATTGCTGGATTGATAAGCAATCGTTCCGGGCAGCTCTGCGGGATTTAATGACGTCAGGACCACATTCCGAACGCCCAGGTAATCGCCCAGCACATCCAGAAATGCCGAACCACCCACCGTCAGGTTGCTGGATGAGAGCGCTAGATGGATGTCCTGCAAACTACCGCCCAACGGCGTGATCGTGACCAGTGTCCGGTTAGGAATGCTCGTCGTATTGATAACGAGGTCAGAACTGTCATCACTTTTTCCATAGGCCAGAAGAATGCCCCGCGCTATCCAATTATTGACCGTACTGGTGTAATTCTTCGGAAGAATAAGTTCGCCACCTGCCAGGTTCATGGAGCGAGTGAGGTCCGACACTGAATCAACGGTATCGAGCGTCAGGCCATTGGTAATGCTTAGGATTCCGCCATAAAGATTCACCGCCCCACCCCAATACATATAGCCAACCGCGGCGGTCGCGTTGCTGTAAATATTCATCGTCACATAAGGGCCGCCCCAATACCACCATGTGTCGCCGAGCGCAAGGCCCTGGCCGGACATTACGCCCCCACCGTAAAGATTAACCACCGATGGATAAGCGGGGTCGTCCTGCACTGGAGCCAGGTAATAATCCCAATCCAAAGTCCCATAGACATCCAGCGTTGCCCCCCATTGCGGACCATAGATAAGGTTATATTCCTCCACTGAATTTCCCACCCCGGGAGTCTCGATCTGCCCCGGTAAAATCGTCATCGATAGCCAGCCATTCGCCGCAGCAAGCGTAACGTTGCCAATCACTGGACTGCTGGAATTGCCTGATGGAGGCACCCCCACTGGCGACCAATTGTTCGCATCAGACCATAGCCCATCACCGCCGAGCCCTGTCCACGTGGAATCCTGGGCTGAAACGACATCGACCAGAGCGACGACCAGGATGATAAGCATCAGGCAATGCCATTTTCGCAACTTCGTTATGTTCTGTTCGGCCATGCTGCTCCGATCTTTGCACCGCGCTAATCATCCAATTTAATATACGCTTCTTTCGCTTTTATTCTTTTGTCTTCAAAGTGAGCACGACAATGGAATCCGCCGGCAACGTATAATCGAAGTCCGGTTTTATCCCGGCGACTTTTGAAGTGACGGGCACAACCTGGGTTGGGTCGTCAATCGAGTTTGTCGCGTCAGGCGAGGCGGCCAGTGTGAGGGCCGTGCCTTTGTGCTTAAGCTTCGCCCCCTGGATATCCAATTTAATCGTCTGCGGCGTCGGCAAGTCATTCAACAGCTTGATGATGATCGCGCCGTTCTTGCTGTCTTTGGTCACCGAATAAAAAGGCTTCATGCCCTCGATGCTTGCCGAAAGAATTTCATCCCCGACATTGTTGCCAAACATCTTGATGGCGTAATAACTCGGCGAACCAAAACAATGCAGCGCGTCGTAACCGATCAGGTCCGGACGCCATTGTCGGGCTCCGGGGCTCACATTCACCATGAGCGGCGCATAGCTTTGCATCTTGATCAGGTCGCTGTTGCGCTCCATCCCTATCATCCACGCCGCATCCCCCAGCGCGGATTTCATATTCGGCGTCGGCGGCAGGCCTGCTGAACGCCTATCCCAGGGCGGAAAAGAAGTTTCATAGGCGGCCCATTCTCCCACGAAAATTTTTGGCCCTTGCCGGTCGTAATGATCAAAATGCGCCGCGTCGTTCAGGAACGTGTTAGCGCTGCGATAATAATGTTCATCAAACATGTCCGGTGTGCAGGAACGAACGCGGAGTCTTGCGCTTGCGTCATTTCCAATTGTCGAGATGCAGGTAAGTTCCGGATATTTGGCTTTGATGGCGTTGTAGAATTGCGTATAGCGCGCATCGTAGGAACCGGATTTATCAAACCAATCTTCGTTGCCGATTTCAACATAATGCAAGGGAAATGGCTGGGGATGTCCGTCCGCTGCCCGTTGCGCGCCCCATTTCGTGTCGGCAGAGCCCGTGATGTATTCGATTTCATCCAAGGCGTCCTGGACAAAAGGCTCAAGCTTCGGGCCGGCGTCAATATGATCCCCATTTAATGAATAACCTGCATAAACCGCCAGCAAAGGCTCTGCGCCCATGTCTTCGCACCAGAGAAGATATTCCATCAACCCCAAACCATCTGAGGAACGGTATCCCCAAGGGCCGCGATGCCCTTTTCGCATGGCCACCGGCCCGATGGTCTCTTTCCAATCAAAACGTCTCTCGGTATTATCCCCCTCCAAATAATTTCCACCTGGCAGGCGCAGAAATTTCGGGTTCATATCAACCAGCATTTGCATCAAGTCACTGCGAAAACCATTTGGCTGGTCTTTCCATGTAGGAGGGAACAGGGAAACATACCCAAACCATACCGTCCCGGGGCGGTCAATGGTTAAAATAAATCGCGCTTGGGCTGTGGGAACAATGCCGTGAGGCGTTTCAAGGGTGACTTCGTACATCTGCCAGTCGGATGTTAACGACGAAACAACACCCTGCGCATAAGTAGTCGAACCATCATCGCTCACGATGCTTGCAGTGACCGGGCCGGAAAAGCCCGGCGTGGCTTTGGCATAAAACGACACGTGATATTTTTCCGAGGGGAAGACCGGGATGCCCCAGTAGCCGCCATTGGCAATGCCAGCCGGCTGAGATTGAGATGCCGAACTCACATCCAGACGCAGGGAAGACCTGCCGTTAAAGGTTTCATTGGTATCGAGCGCCATCGTTGCAGCAGAGGCCGTCGGAACGATAGACCAATCCACTGGCGAGTGAGGACTATCCTGAAATGCTCGGTTTTGAATCAATTCGGCATAAAGGCCGCCGTCATAACTGTGATTGATTTCCTCAGTCATCAATCCGTAAAGCGTTGGGCTAACCTGCGCCACAACTTTATCGGCTTGAATCGTGAGGACGGGCTCAGCCACTCCAATAGCAACGCCTGCCAAAAAGAAAAAACAAACAAGAGATGATTTCATCATATTATCGGCCTTTTTTCTCGATTAATCGAATTAGTATTTAATGGTCATGAATTTTCGACGAGCCTGGCGAGCTAACACGAAATAAAGCAGCGCCATGAGCTGGGATTGTCTGGCTAAAAATCTGCTCAAATGTTCCCAGGTCATGCTGCGCCCATAGATCGCGAACTTTTGCTGGCGCTTTGAAACCGAGCATATTCAGCGGTACGCTGATTACATTCGAGTTATTCTGTATGTTAAAAAGCGCCAGATAACGGTCGTGGGAACCCGGGACCTGTGCAGTCCAGGCAATTAAACCGTTTTTGCGAAAGAGCTGGTGATTTTGCCTGCTGAATTTATCAACAGCCAAAACTTTATCGTTTGTTATCAACGACTCGGTGAAACTATCATTCCAGGGCAGGTATCCCCCGAAAATCAGCGGTGAGCGTGACACACACCAAAGTGTCATCAAGGTCTTCTGTTCATCCGGTGTAAAATTGGTCCAATGATGTTCCATCTTCGGTCCAACGCGGACAGCTCCCAACGGCAGCATGTCCGGATCAGGCCAATGCCCCAAACCTCGATAGGGTGTCCAAGCATTGCACGTATCAAATGATTTTTTTAACAAATCCCAATTGTCCCAGAAATCATCCGTCAGACGCCACATGTTGGCGTTGTGGGTAACATTTTCCGCCTCCGGAAGCGGTGTCGGGCCTGGCGATATACTAAACACCATCGGGCGACCTGACCTATCAATCGCTTTGCGGATGGCCTTAATCTCTGCCTTGCGGTAGGGACGTCCGAGGTCGTCCACTTTGACAAAATCCACGCCCCAGGAAGCAAACAGACGAAAGACCGAATTATAATATTCCTGCGCACCCGGCTTGGTCATATCAACCCCGTACATATCAGGATTCCAGGCACAAATGCTGTTTGTGTCAGCGATTTCTGCAGCGTGATGTGATGTGCCCAGGATCGGTGCATTGAGACTAACCGCTTCGCGCGGAATGCCTCGAAGCAAATGAACGCCAAATTTCAAGCCTCGCGCGTGAATATAATCTGCCAACGGACCAAACCCTTTGCCGTCAGCGGCAGACGGAAATTTAACGGGATCAGGTAACAACCGGCCATACCCGTCAATGAGCGGCTTTGCCGTCGGATCATAATTCCAGCCGCTGCTTTGCGATGTGTACCATTGGATATCCACGACCACATACTGCCAGCCGTGTACGGCCAGTTTGGCCGCCATGTAATCAGCAATCGTCTTTACCTGGGGCTCTGTGACGGTACACCCGAAGCAATCCCAACTATTCCATCCCATCGGGGGATACTCAGCCCAATTGAGAAACGAATCTGCGCGGCCCGTGCTGATCCCAGCGGCCAAAAGCACGGCTGCGGCAATGGCAGGAAATAAATCTGTTCGTCGCTGCATATTCTATCTACTCAGGCTTCGAATTTCCGCTATCTACCAAAACTTGATATAAAACAAGACGGCACAAGCCACGACAATCAGGCTTAACACCACATCCAGCGTCCCCCAACTGGCACGGGTCGCAGTCTTTTCCTGGGGCGTGGCCCCATACCAGGTGTACTTGATGGTTTTGGCATCCGGCGGTGCTGTCATCAGGCTGATTACAATCATCAATACCGCGGTGAGTACAAAAAGTACTTCGCAATAATACCATTGGTGAAAATTCCAAAAATCGAATATCAGGCCGAACTTTGCCTTAATGGGAGCGATTGCGGTATTATATTGATCCAAGGTAATGGTCCCGTGATAAAGGTTTTCCTTAAGCTTCGTGACGTTATCGGAGTCGTTGCGCATGACCAGGTCGGCCGCCAACTTGGCGAATCCACCTATGACGCCGATTGAGAACGCCCATAACGCTGCCGGGGCTGTGGCGCGCTTCCAGAAAACTCCGCCGATAAATAACACTGCGATGGCGGGCGAGAGGTAGCCCTGCACATTCTGAAGGTAGTTGTAGAGATTGGAATGAAGGCTTTTGATGACCAATACCCAGCAAATACCGACAAAGACAATGACCGCCGTCGCGATGCGCCCCACCAAGACTTCTGTTTTGCCAGAGGCTTTGGGGTACCACTCCCGGAAGAAATCCATAGTGAACAGCGTGGCGGAGGCGTTGAATTTGGATCCCAACGATGCCATCAGCGCGACAATCATTCCGCAAGCCACCATGCCGCGAAGTCCATGCGGTAAAATCTGCGCGACCAGCGAGGTGTAGGCAGCGTCCCCACTGGTGCTAAAACCCGTGCTCGGCGTTTTGGTCAATGCAAAGGCGATCATGCCCGGTACCAGGAAGATAAATACCGGTGTCAATTTAAAGAAACCTGCGAGAATGGTTCCGCGCCGAGATTCCTGCTGGTTTTTACCGGCCAGCACGCGCTGCACGATATATTGATCCGTGCACCAGTACCAAAATCCGATGATAGCCGAAGCAGGCAACACCGCCGGCCATGGGAAATCAGGGTCGTGGGCTGAGCGGATGAGATGAACATTATCGCCGATAGTAGCAAGCGTTACTCTCCAGCCGTCAATCAGGCTGCCGTGCCCTAAAACATGCAATCCCGTGTAGAGGATACAAAGTGACCCAAAAATCAATACCGGCGCCTGCAGCACGGCCGTGTACATGATCACGCGCATACCGCCAAAGATAGTGTATAGGCCGGTGGTAAACGCCAGTCCCAAGGCGATGGCCCAAAAAACATCCAGCCTGATGCCTAAAACTGGAATATATACCGTATCGACGTTCAGCAGCGTGCGCACGACCACGTCACCGGCGTAAATCGTGGCGGCGATTTTGGTAAGCACCAGGCTGGCCATGGTGAGCAGGCTTAGGACATTTCGTGAACCGCGACTGAAGCGCAGCTCCAGGAATTCTGGCATAGTGAAGACTTTCATGCGGTCATAGAGGGGCACAAAAACCCAGCCCAAAATCAAAATCATCCAGCCCTGCATCTCCCAATGCGCCATCGCCATTCCGGTGGCAAACCCCGCGCCCGCCAAACCGACCAGGTGCTCGGAACCGATGTTCGACGAAAAGATAGAGGAACCGATCTGCAGCCAATTGGCGTCTCGTCCAGAAAGGAAGTAATCCTTGCCGGATTCGTTCTTTTTGCGCATCGAATACCAAACCGTTGCAATCATCCCGACGATGAAGCAAAGAATGACAGCGACATCCAGTCCGTTAAACACGGTACCGTTCAATCCAGCGGCTGCAGCCGGATTGTCATTTACGCTTGCAATTCCGTTGGTGACGATTTGGCTCATGATCATCGAAGCTGGGAATGCTCACTTCTGACGCTGGACATGTAGGATGAGAGGGGATTTTGTTTCATGGCTTACGGATTTTTTCGGAATTTATTTCTGCCCGTAGTATGCCTTGGCTCCGTGTTTGCGAAGAAAATGTTTGTCAAGCAATGAGGACTGTATAGGTTTTGCCTTAGGATTGATTCTCAGCGTTTCGCTCGCCAATCGTGCGACAAATTCCAGGACACTCGCGTTATGGACCGCATCGGCCACGGTCCTGCCCCATGTAAATGGTCCATGACTTGCCACCAGCACCGCCGGATGTTCCAGCGGGTTAAATTTTTTGAACGTCTCAATGATGACCTTGCCGGTATTTTTTTCGTAATCCTGTTTGATCTCTTTTTGGGTTAGCAGGCGCGTGCAAGGTACTTCGCCAAACCAATAGTCCGCCTGCGTAGTGCCATACGAGGGAACTTTTCTTTTCGCCTGCGCCCATGCCGTTGCATAGAGGCTGTGCGTGTGAACCACCCCGCCAATCCCTTCAAACGCACGATACAATTCCAAATGCGTTGCTGTGTCGGAACTGGGCTTGAGATTTCCTTCCACGACCGCCCCGTCCACGAGAGAAACGACGACCATATGCTCGAAGTTCATCCCTTCATATGGTACGCCACTGGGCTTGATGACCATCATCCCGCTCTTACGATCAACGCCGCTGACATTGCCCCAAGTCCGAATGACCAATCCTTCCTTAACTAAATCCAGATTGGCTTTGCAGACCTGTTGTTTCAGCGCTTCAAGCATGGGTCATTTTCTGGTTTGAGCGCGGATCTCGATGAGTTTTTTCATGACTTCGAACAGATTGCCATTCCATTCACGCGTTCCGAAGGCATCATGCAAAGTCTTGTAGAGCACATAGAGTTGCCGGTAAACACCGTGCGCCTTTGGCTCGGGTTGATATGTTTTGGCTCGCAGACCGGTCATCGCCTTTTGCGCGCTCGCAAAATCCCGGTGAGCACCGGCCACGACCGCACCCGCAATGGCCGAACCCAGGGCGCACGTTTGCGCCGAGCGGGACACTTTCATCGGGCGTCCCGTCACGTCCGCGTAAACTTGCATTGTGAACGGACTCTTTTCGGCGATGCCGCCACAGTTGACGACCTGCTCGATTTTCACGCCGTATTCTTCAAATCGATTGATGATGGTTAGCGCGCCGAACGCTGTGGCTTCCACCAGTGCGCGGTAAATTTCCGGCGTCGTCGTATAAAGCGTTTGCCCCACCATCAAACCCGTCAGCCGCTGGTCCACGAGGACCGTCCGGTTCCCGTTATTCCAATCCAACGCCAGCAAACCGCTTTCACCGGAAGTTAATTTTGTCGCTGCTTTATCGAGATCTGCATGGGAAAAAGCTTTCTTGCCGCCGGGTTGGATGTAATTGACAAACCAGTTGAAAATATCGCCCACCGCCGATTGTCCGGCCTCCAAACCATAGAAGCCCGGCAACACACTTCCGTTGACAATGCCGCACAGTCCCGGGACATCCGCCAGTTTCTTAGAGTTCGGCCATACGGCGATGTCACAGGTACTGGTGCCAATGATTTTTACCAGGGTTCCTGGAGTAATACCGGATCCAACAGCGCCGAGATGTGCGTCAAAAGCGCCGACAGCTACGGGAATTCCGGAAGGCAAACCTGTCTTCTTCGCCCATTCAGTGGTTAATCCTCCAACGGCTGAATTGATCGCTCGAACTCGATGACATAAACGGGTGCGTAACGCGCCGAGCTTGGGATGAAGCTGTGATAAAAATTCCGCATCGGGGAATCCGCTCCATGCTTCATTGTACATGGCTTTGTGGCCCGCGGCACAAATCCCGATGGTCAATTTTTCCGGCGATTCTGTGCCGGTGAGTGCAGCTGGAACATAATCCGCCAGCTCCACCCACGAATTCGCAGCATTAAAAACTTCCGGAACTGTCCTAAGACAATGCAAAATCTTGCTCCAAAACCATTCACTAGAATAAACGCCGCCACATTTGGCCAATAGGTGTGGCCTCAGTTTTTGGGCAAGTTCGGTGATTTGGGCTGCCTCGGCAACACCGGTGTGGTCTTTCCATAACCACGCCAGCGCCGCGGGATTTTTAGAAAACTTTTTTTGGAAAGCCAGGGGCTGTCCATAACGATCAACCGGTAACGGCGTGCTTCCCGTCGTATCAACACCAATGCCAACAACCTGCTGTGGGTCGAATCCGCGAACATTATTTCGCGCATCGATCAAGGCTTTTTTAATAGTTATTTCCGCGCCCTTGAGGTAATCGAGAGGATGTTGTCGAGCTAGGTTTGGGTCACGCGAAAGAATCACGCCTGCCGTGCCATGTTCGTAGTTCCAAACTGCCGTACCTGCTTCGTGTCCGTTGGCGATATTGACAACCAGTGCACGGACCGAATTGGTTCCGTAGTCCAGGCCAATAGTATATTTAGCAGCCATTTGAATTCCCCTTTTTAGGCAACCGGCCAATTGCGCAAACCGTAATACACCTCATTGTTCCGCAACGACTGTTTGAACTCTCGAAGCGCGGTTTTTTCATCAATGACCAGCAGTTCGATGCCGGCCAATTCCGCAAAGTCTTCTATCATTTTCATCGTTACGGCCTGGCTAAACACTGTATGATGGGCTCCGCCGCCATAAATCCAAGCCGTGACTGCCGTCGTAAAATCAGGCCGGCATTTCCAAAGGGCGCGCGCTACTGGAAGCCGCCGCAACGGCTTGTCCGGCCCGACTACGTCCACGGCATTGATCAGCAGCCGAAACCGGTTGCCCAGGTCAATCAACGAAACATTGATCGCACTTCCCGCCGGTGTATCAAATACCAGTCGCACGGGGTCAGCCTTGCCCCCGATACCCAGTGGATGCACTTCCAGCGATGGTTTGCCTTTAGCGATGCTGGGGCAAATTTCCAGCATGTGTGCACCCAAAACCTTGGTGTTCTTCGGCTCCAGATGATACGTATAGTCCTCCATGAAGGACGTGCCGCCTTTGAGCCCGATGGCCATGACCTTCATCGCCCGCAAAAGGGCGCAGGTTTTCCAATCGCCTTCAGCCCCAAACCCGTAACCTTCGCCCATTAAACGTTGGACGGAAAGCCCGGGCAGTTGAACCAGCCCATGCAAATCTTCAAACGTGGTCGTAAACCCCCGAAAATTTCCTCCCCGCAGGAACGCGCGAAGG
>Ga0206816_1047_pt1 | contig 32136 bp, 32 predicted proteins | sample Alteio_BWOrgCont_88_FD_152866 | JGI IMG/M metagenome (GOLD analysis project Ga0206816, IMG submission 152866) | Enriched cells from forest soil in Barre Woods Harvard Forest LTER site, Petersham, Massachusetts, United States -... | ecosystem: Environmental > Terrestrial > Soil > Temperate forest >... | reverse complement strand
GTTCTGTTACGCGCATTGATCCCAATTCTGCCCCAATGCTTGACCCTACCTTACCAGCAGCTATCAACGCGGTTACCAATGGTGCCAATGCACGCATGATAGCAATAGATACCAAGGAAGGCAACCAGGAAGAAGCGCCGAATTGTAATAAAGATGGCCGCGATTGTTTGGTGAAAATAACACCTACTATAAACCCTGTTAACGTTATCAGGGTGAATGAACGTACGCCCACCTCATAGCATTGGCGCATAACCTCCTTAAACTCAAAGGGTGGTAAAAAGGCTTCCTTAAAAAAACGAACAATAAACTTGTGGATAGTGTAGAGCATCACAAAAAAATCGCCTACGCGTTTTTTAAACTTCGCGCCTTTTTTCTGTACAACTGGGTTTATGCTGTTTACGGTATCCATTTAATTGCGCCAAAGGTATTACTTATAGCCTAAAATGCTGACTAATTTATACAAAAAGTTAGGAATGGTGATTTATATGACTTTGAAATAATATTTGTTATTAACAATCTCCACCCATTTCACAGCTATCACCTTCAATAACCGTAAGCGTTTTTTCCTCCTGCCATTCACTGTAAGCTTTTTCTAATGTTTCAGTAAATACAGGCACCATTTGCGCGCCCGATACCGCATATTTGCCGTTAATTACAAAAAATGGTACGCCACGAATACCCAAATAGCCTGCTTCGGCTATATCATGCTTTACTTCGCCGGAATAGGCATCACTTTCTAAAATTTGTTTTACTTCCACTTCATCCAAGCCCATTTCGATGCCAAGTTCGGTTAAAGTAGCATGATCGGCAATGTTTCTGCCCTGGGTAAAGTAAGCCTTAAACAATGCTTCCTCGGCAGTATCGCCCAACCCATGTTTTTTTGCCAGGTGTGCAAAACGATGCGCATCGAAACTATTGGCAACCACGGCCCGGTCAAAATCATAAGTTAAACCAACCCCGGCAGCCATTTCTGTTACCTGGTTGTTCAATTGTTGGGCATAATCCAATGTCCAGCCTTTTATATCTGCTAAATATTGGGTTACGTTTAAATTAGCATCGGTTTTTAAATCTGGATTAAGCTGAAAGCTTTTCCATTCAACTTCTATCTCATCTTTGTGTTCAAAGTTTTGCAAAGCCTCTTCAAACCGGCGTTTGCCAATGTAGCAAAACGGGCACATCACGTCCGACCATATCTCTATTTTCATATCTTATATTTGATGTTGCAAAGGTATCTTACTAACTTACACACAAGATCATTACAAAGTAAAAAGCCCCTCCATCTGGAAAGGCTTTTTAAATAATACCGGGTAACAATTAATTGGCTGCCCTTAAAAGTTTGGTATGGTATTTATTACCGCCGATTATGGCATCAACACCTATCGAATCGCCATAATACTTGCCCACATTTGAGATTGGCGTGCCGTTAAAATCAAGCGTAAATGAAAAATCAGCGCCATTGATTTTGCCCTCGCTTATTGGTAACTCGCCCTGTGGCGATTGTAACGAGCCTGTTAATTTATTGCCATCAGCCTTGAATAAATAGGTTAACGGAAAGTCGGCACCATCAGGCCCTTTTACATTACCTGTCCACTTACCGGTCAAATCGGCATAAACGGCGAAACAGATCATGGCGCTGCACATTAACAGTATCGCGATTGAAAAAAATTTAGTTTTCATAATTATTCGAAGTTTTATAATTTTAAAAGTAAGTGTTTTATTTTAATAAATCATAAGCTATTTATTAAGAATATACTTATTCATCAGGCAACTTATAGTAGTAAATAGGAGAAAATACGCCCTCACTGGTTGTATAATATCCTTTGCCATCCAATGTAAAACCAATAGCCTCTCCTTGTTTTTCGGCCTGATAAGGAAGTTCTTCGGGCTTTCTCAGCATGGTTTGCCAGATGTGTTCTTTGCCATTGCGATGCCAGTAATAAACCTTTTCGTAGTTTTTAAGTAATACCTGCTGCCCGTCTCTTGATATATCTCCGGCCGTTATCCATTTAAATGGTTTTAAACCCTCAAAAAACAATTTGGTGCGCCTGGTTAAAACCAATGTATCATTTGCTTTATAATTTAGCGGCGTGGTATAAACGCCAACCGTATCGTGCCGTTTCGAAACAATGCAGATCAGTTTTTCAATGGGGTCTATCATTAAAGTTTCGGCATCTTTCGGGCCATCAGGGTATTTTAAATGCAGTGGCACCGCTGTGGCGTTTATCAAATTATCCTTTGCCCAGCTTGGCTGCTCTTCTATACGGTAAATAGTTATATACTTTCTTACCGCATTATTGTCCCCAATATCACCCATATAAATAAAACTCTTACCGGGTACCGGGCCAATTCCAACAGCTATATCTTCGCAATCCTTTACGCCCTGCTTTTCGTTCGGGTCACCTTTATAGTAGATGGTGTTTTTTAGTTTACCATCCGGCGATATGGAAAAAAACCGGCTGGTGTCGCCGCTGTCATTGTGGATATAATAAATAGCCTTAAATATACCTGATGCGGCTATGCCCGAGATTTCATTTAATTGCTTATCCTGCAAATGGCCGGTTATTGTAATTTCCCCGGAGACAAACCTATGCCGCGCAAATTCCCCGAAGAAAAGCACAAGCACTATAATTATAATTAAATTTCGTTTCCTAACCCGGTTCATTAAATATTGACTGACAATTACAGTGCAAACTTAAAGATATAACGCATTGATTAGACGAAAATATATAACGTTCCAACGGGAGGCAGGAATAGTTAAAAATTATATTTTACGAAAAAAGGACCTTTTTTCAAGGTCCTCATTTTTTAATGCAGTTGCATCTCCATTTCCACGTCCGGTTTGGATACATCGGTGAGGGCAACCTTGCCGCGTTCTTTTCTTAGTATGCGGTTAAATAAGGAGATTTCCCGGTCAAATAAAAAGCGGAAGAATAGTTTGGTCCATGAGGTATGATAATACAATGTCTCGTAGTATTCGGGCGCGGTTTTCTTTATCTGCGGTAATTTATTCCATGGGATAGAGGGGAAGTCATGATGTTCATTATGGAAGCCCACATTAAAAGCAACCTTGTTTAAGCCGCCATAATAGCTGTATGTTTCTTGTTCAACGCTATGCGTAAGGTAGTGTTCCTGTATCCAGCGCGCGCCCAACGGGTGCAGGCCAACAGAGAATGAGAAGCTAAGCAATAAATAAGCAACCGCGTGCCAGCCCATAAAATAAGCAATGGCCGTAGTGAAAACCACCTGCGCAAGTACATTAAATAATATCCATATATCAAACGTCTGTATCTCTCGTAAACGCGATAGGCGGAAGACCTGGAACACCGGGTAAAATAACAACCACATCGCCTTGCCTAAAAACGAGTTGTTAATTAACTTTGCTTCCCATTTGTTGGGCAGATCGGCATCAAGTTCATGCACACCCTGGAAAGAGTGGTGCTTAATATGGTAACGTTCAAAGGATATAGAACTTGGGAAAATTTGTGGCAGATTGGCAAAAATACCTGCCCAGCGGTTTGCCGACCGGTTTTTGAATAGCAATTGGTGCGCGCATTCGTGTATCATTACAAACAAAGCGTGATCAGCAAATGCCCCTAATAAATATGCTGTGCCGAATATCCACCACCAGTTTTGGTCGCGTAAAAACCAGGCAGCGGCAACCTGTAGGGCAACAATGCCGACAATAGCAAAAATGGTACTCGGATTTTTACCTATCAGGTTCCTTAAATTAGGAAACTGCTTTAAAATTTGTTTGGTACGGATACGATGCGGTTCTGAAACCTCAGAATAAACAAAATCAAGTCTCTTTCTCATAAATCTTATGAAGATCAATTGGTTCGATTACATTAGGGGGTGTAATTTAACTTAAATTTAAATAACTTTATCTTCAATTATAACTATAATTTTTCAAAATGAGAACGATTATTTAAAAAATGCTGATTATGAGTTGATTGGATTCGCAGTTGATTGAGTTGATTAGCGAGTAGTTGATTAAGTTGATTAAGTTGATTAAGTTGATTTAGTGGGTAGTTGATTGGGTTGATTAAGTGAATGGTTGATTGGGTTCACTCACTTAATCAACCCAGTCTAACCTATTTACTCAATTTATAAACCAGTATTTTAAAACTGTTTGGTACTACCTTGCGGGTTGTGCCTTCGTAAGTGGCAACAGTAAGATAAATTTTATGTGTTTTGGTATCTAATGCCATAGTTTTAGCGCGATTTTGCGTTGCTAAAGTCTGCACTACAGTGTATTTATCTGCCGATTCCTGTTTGATAATAGTAGTAGTGGCATCGCCGTTCGAGCAAAATACAAGCTTGGTTTCCGGGTCATAAGCAACAGCATCAACACCTGCGCCGATTGGAACAGTAGCTACCACTTTACCACTGATAACATCCATAACTTCCATCGCTTTATTTTCGCGGCATACAGAAAATGTACGGTGATTCTTTTCATCCAGCGCAATGCCGGTAGGGCCGCCACCCGGCGCTAAAGGATAGTTCTTTACAACTTTTAAAGTTTTGGTGTCAATTACATTCAGGCTGTTTTTATCTTCCAAATTGTTATACATCAATCCTTTGCCGTCAGGTACAGCAAACTCTGGGCCGCCGCCCAAATCGACGGTACCAACTTGTTTAAGCGTGTTGGCATCAACTACTGATGCATTTTTGCTTTCGCCGTTAAAACTGAAAACACGTTCTGAAAATGGATCGTAAATGATAGCATCAGGGCCGCTGGCGCCTTCCAATGGGATTGTAGCCACAACCTTTAATGTTTTCAAGTCAAAGGCAACCATCGCGTTGGCTTTGCCATCACTGATGAAACCACGATTAGCTTTATTATCAATGGCTATGCCGTGAATGCCTTTCAAATTGTCAATAACGCCAACCTGTTTTTCGGTAGCCAAATCAACTACGTTCACCATGGTGCCATGTGAGGCATATAAACGGTTGTTTACTTTGTCTATAGAAACATAATCATAACCACCCTCACCGGTAAGGTCGATGGTTTTATCTAATACATAAGTTTGTGCATGTAATACTGTTGGTGCCAGGCTGACCAATAATAATGCAGCTGCGGTTAAAATAGTCTTTTTCATTTTTAATTGTTTTTGATTTAAATATCTTTTATAATTCTGTATAAAACTTGTACTCATTAAAACTCTCTGTTTTCTCTGTGCGACCTTAGTGATCTATGCTGTTAATAATCGCCCGATTATTTAACCACAGTGTTCGCAAAGGTGAAGGCACAAAGGACATAGGGAATTATAACGATGTTTCATTCAATTCTTCTGTTGGGCTCGGCTTATTATTTCTGTACAATATGCGCAACATACTTGGTAACACGATGAGCAACAACGGCAGGGCTACCAAAAAGCCGCCGATAACCGCTATTGCCAATGGTTGATGCAATTGCGCGCCTGCGCCAATGCCCAATGCCAAAGGCATCAACGCAATGATAGCGCCCAAAGCGGTCATCAACTTAGGCCGTAAACGGGTGGATATAGAGTAGATAATAGCCTCATCTACCGATTGCACCAATGCACTTTCCTTAAACTGGAGGAATGTAAATATGGCGTTTTCACCAATAATACCCACAATCATTATCAGCCCTGTATAGCTGCCCACGTTAAGCGGTGTTTTAGTAATTAATAAGGCCAAAAAGCTACCTGATATACCCAAAACGGCAAGAACTAATATCAGCAACGCTATCCTGAACTGTTTAAACAAAAATAAGATCACCCCAAAAACCAATAAACTCGCAACTATCAGTATTGTTAGCAATTCTTTAAACGATTGCTGTTGTTGCGCATAGGCGCCCCCATATTCCACATGGTAGCCCTGCGGAAGGTTTACATTTTTAGCAATATTTTTTTGAATGGCAGGTACTACCGACCCCAGGTCGCTTTTTTCCAGTCTCGCGGTAATTACGCCCATTGATTGCAGGTCCTGGCGGTTTATCTCCGCATCGCCGGGATGGAGTTCCACGGTTGCCAATTGGTCAATAGGCAATAATTTGCCACTCGGTACAAATACATTCAGATTTTTTAGATTATTGATAGTTAATGCCCGGTTACCTGGATAAACCATGCGGATATTGGGCAGTTGCAAAGGCTCGTATAAATTACCTACAACGTTGCCCGATAAAGCAACCTGCGCCTGCGATTGCAAACTTGCCGGTGTTATATTATACTGCGCCAGCATTGCATAATTAGGTACTATACTTACCGACGGGCCGGCAATAACTATCCCGTCAAATACATCGGCTGTACCTTTTACTGCTGTCACCTGCGCTGCAATTTGTTTGGAAAGGTTTTGCAATACTTTTTGATCCTCGCCAAAAACCTTGATCTCGATAGGTTGCGGCGATTCCATCAAATCGCCCAGCATATCTGTAATAACTTGACCAAAATCAATAGTCAAGGCAGGTTGGGTTGAGGATACCTTTTTGCGGATATCGCTGATAACTTCTTCTGTTGTTTGTTTACGATCCTTTTTTAACTGTATCAGGTAATCGCCGCGGTTGGGTTCGGTAATAAAAAACCCCATTTGGGTGCCAGTTCGGCGCGAATAGGCTTCAACCTCTGGTTCTTTCGTGATAATTTTTTCAACTTCTCTTAGCATCCGGTCAGTTTCCTCTAACGAGGTTCCGGGAGGAGAGTTATAATCAAATACAATACTTCCTTCGTCCATATCCGGCAGGAAACCTGTTTCAAGCAATGGCGGTACTATTACAATAGCGGCAATAGCAGCAATAGCAATGGCTATTGCCAGGTAAGGGCGCAGGATAAAAAATGCCACCCATCTTTGTTTTTTTACAGCATGTACTACTTCCTTTTTTTCGGAAGCTTTTTTCGAGAGTTTGTGACGCGTAAGCATTAAATAAACAACCGGCAAGCCTATCCACGTTACAAAAAACGAGCAAACCAGCGTAATGATCATCGTATTGGTCAATACTTTAAAATACGCTCCGGCAACGCCCGTCATTAATAAAAATGGGATGAAAATAACAATGGTGCTGATAGACGAGCCCAGCATTGCCGGGAACAAATAATCTATCGCTTTTTTCAAAAGCCTGCGGGTTGATTCGCCGGGGTGCTCTTCGTGCGTGCGGTGAATCTGCTCCACCACCACAATGGCATCATCTATTATCAAACCGATTGATGCCGCTATGGCACCAATGGTCATAATGTTAAACGTATAACCAATGGCATACAACACGATCAGGGTCAGAAGCAGGGTCACGGGGATAATTATCAGTATGGTGACACTTGCTTTAAATGACCGTAAAAATATCACTGCCACAATAATGGCTAACAAAAGGCCCACCCAAACGCTGTCGGTAACGCTTTTTATCGACTCATTTACAAAATCGGCCTGCACATAATAAGGTTTGATTGTTACACCCTGCGGCAGCATCTTTTTAAGCGCGTTAACCTTTTTCTCCATATCGTCTGACAGGGAAATAAGATTGGTATTTGGCTGCTTAATTACTGCTATCAATACGCCGTCATGCCCGTTGGCGTTAATTTTGGTGTATTCAATTCCCTCACTTATCTGCACATCAGCTACATCTTTTAGCTGGATAACCCTTTTTCGGTTATTGCTGATAACCAAATTCTCCAGTTGCTGTTTATTGTTTACCGTAGCGTCTGTAACCGTTAAATACAGCATTTTATAATCCGCCAGGTAACCTTCAGATTTTATAAAGTTGGTAGCGCTTAAAGCCGTTGTTATCATATCCGGCGTAAGCGATAACTCGGTCATTTTAGCCTTGTTCAGCACCAGCCAATACTCCTTTGTTTTGCCGCCGATAACCCTTATTTCTGATACGCCCGCAACCTGAGATAAAAAAGGTTTTACAATAAACGTGGCTATCTGTTTAAGTTCGATAGGCGATTTGTTATGGCTTTCCAGTGTATAACCGCTAACCGGTAGGATAGACGGGTTCATTTTCTCTACCGATATATTTACATCGGCAGGCAGGTCGCCGCGTATTTTACTTATCTGCGATTCTATTTGCTCTTTGCTCAGGTCAATATCTGCATCCCAGCTCATAAAAGCCGATATTTCGGCGCTGCCGCGACTGGTTGTACTTCGTACCACTTCCAGGTTGGGCACTTGTTTGATAGCGTCTTCCAATGGTTTGGTAACGGTTATCATCATTTTGTTTACCGGCTGCAAGCCCTCGTCGGCTATTATCTTTATTTTGGGGAACGTAATTTCAGGAAACAGCGATGTTTGCAATTTGGTATAGGCGTATCCGCCCACCAAAAGAATAAGGAACAATACCAGCGCTATTGGCTTGCGGTGAGAAATAAAAAAGTTTTCCGCCTGGTCTACCCGGTCTGTTTTATGCGCTTTTGCCATTATTGCACAACTTTAACTTTAGCGGTATCAGCCAAACCATAATTACCCGTCACTACTATCTTATCCTGTGCCGAAAATTTTGGCGAAAGTATCTCTACGCGGTCGCCGGCCTCAATACCCTTTTTAACCGGGGTCTTCACCGCAGTTGTAGCGTCCATGAGTTTCATCACCCAAAACTCGGTTTGTGTTTCGTTGGATAAGATGGCCGATTTAGGCAACGAAGCCGCGTTACTTTTAGCCGATTTAATAATTCGTGCTTTGGCAATTAAATTTTCGGGAATAGGTTTATCGCTGTTTATTTTTAACACAATGCTCTGCGTTTGCGCCGCTGTATCAACCGATGGCATGGATGAAGTTGCCCTGCCGATCATTTTGGTGCCGTCGGGCAAAGTAAGTTGAACATCCTGTCCATTCTTTACATAAGCTCTCAACTCATAGGGCAGCTGTAGTAAGAATACAAAACTCGACCGGTCGCTTATAACCGCCAACTGCTCGCCATCTTGCACATAATCTCCCGTTTGATGGCTCATGCCGGTGATGTAGCCATGCTCACTTGCTTTTATCTTATTCTCGCCAGAAAATTTGAACGTAGTATCCAAAATATTTATGCTGTTGCCAATGCTTTGCGCCTCTTTGGTTTTAATAGTGAACAGTATATCGCCTTTATTTACAAAATGCCCCAGTTCGGCATTTACTTTTTGGATGTATCCGTTGGCATTCGCCTTAACATATCCTTTTTGCAAAAATGCGGATGTAGCGTTCAGGTCAATAAAATCAACCATCGTGCTATCATTTACTGTAGTTATTGTAACCGGGGTTATTGCTTTTACAGCAGCGTCTTCATCGTCTCCGGCAGCTTTGTCCGCCCCGCCTTTGCAGGAAAATAACAATACGCATATCCCCATCATCAAATAAACGGGAGTGGCGCGGAGTTTTGATACGGTAGGGTACTTCATAATTATTTGTTCCAGTAATTTAACTGATTAATGAGTTGCAGCCTTGCAATAGTAGTTTGGGTAAGCAGGTTTTTTACAGTAAGGTAATTGTTAACGGCAATTATCAGGTCGGCAATTTTAAGGTCGCCGGTTTGCAATAGTTGCGTATCAACTTTTATCAGGCTTTCGGTATATTTTATTTGTTCGTTTATCTGGACTATCAGGTTTTCGTTTTCCTTAATCTGCTGGTCAAGCTGCGCAATTTGTTGGTGATATTGCGTATCAAAAAACGATTTATAATACCGGCGGGTATCTTCTTCAATATTCAGCTTGCGGTTAACCAGTTTTTTCTGGCCGCCATCAAAAATGGGCACGGTAACGCTGAAACCAAAGCTGGTACCAAAGTTTTTATAAGGCTGATAACTAAAATCGGTATTATAACCGCCATCGGCAAAAACATTGGCCTTTGGTTTATAGCTCAGGTCAAGCAGTTTGCGGTTGTTAACTAAACGCAGACTGTCAATTTTATACTTGGTAAAAAATATGCTGCTATAGATATCCACAGGTAAATTTCTCTGCAGATCAGGGTCGCTCAGTTCAATCATGCTGGTATCTGCAATGCCGGACAGATAATTTAGCGTGGTATAATCGTTTTTATATTGCAGCCTTGCCTGTAATACCAATAGCTGTTGCTGCTTTAAGGTTACTAAAAAGGTAAGATAATCCGCCTGCTTATAAGTATTGGCGCGGGTAAGTTCTTTAAGTAATCCCTCTTCCCTGGTTAGCAAAACCACAACCTCCTTGCTAAACTTATATTGCTGCAGGCTGCCGTACGCTGTAACATATTGCATGGTAATAGCCCGTTTCAAATCCTGCTCTGATAATTGAACCGAGTTGGTCAGCGAGTCCCTAACTAAACTGATGGCGGCAAATTGGGTATTTTGATTTTCTTTGGTGATAATGGCCTTATTAACCCCCACCAGCGCATTAAACGTTTGCCCGTTGGTTATGGAACCGGCGTAACCATAGCCACCTATTACAGGGGCAAATAAGGCCCCGCTGTTTCCGTTCACCTGCGCCTTCAGGCTGGCCCGCAGGCGTAAACTATCTATCTGACTTAACGTTGATTGATTTTTAAGATCTTTTAATAACGGGCTGGTAGTTTTAGCGGTTTCCAAATAATGGCTAAGCGAATAGGTGGATTGCGCCAGCGATACAGAATAAGTAAGAGTGCATAATATTATGCCGGTTAACCATTTCATCCAGGTTGTGAATAGCTTTGTTTAGTATAGTAGGCTAAATTATAATTTAATTCTGTATTAAATCGGAAGAGCACCGGTTATTTTAATAGCGCAATATTGCCTAATATTGAAAAAAAATTAAATTATGTGGTGGATATATGCATTATTCTCGGCGCTTTTTGCAGCCCTGACAGCCATTTTTGCCAAAATTGGCATTAAAGGCGTTGATACGGACCTGGCTACGGCAATCCGTACCGTAGTCATTTTGTTCCTGGCCTGGTCAATAGTGTTTTTCAAAGGCACAAACCATACCATAGGTGCGCTAACCAAAACCAACTGGACATTTCTTGTTCTTTCGGGATGCGCTACCGGCTTATCATGGATATGCTATTTTAAGGCTTTGCAATTAGGCAAGGTGTCGCAAGTAGCGCCGGTAGATAAATTAAGTGTTGCGCTCGCCCTTATTTTGGCGGCAGTTTTTTTAGGTGAAACTATCTCTGTAAAAACAGGAATTGCAGCCACTTTAATAATCAGCGGAACAATTATACTTATATTTTGATACTGACAGTTTAAGTAGTAAAATTTCCCTGTGTAATTTTGCAAGTTCAAATTTAATTCAACTTTGCCTCTCATTTTTGCGCCTTATTTATTGAATTGATTTGATGAGGCTTTTTTTATTCCTGTTATTATTTATCGTACTATCGTTAAGCGTTAATGCGCAAATTACCGGCAAAATTACCGGCAAAATTATTGATGCCGACACTAAGTTGCCGGTTGATTATGCAACCATAAGCATTGCTAAAACCGGCACAACAACTGCCGTTAATGGCATGATTACCGATGCCAAAGGCGGTTTTACGCTCAAAAATATTCCCAATGGTGAATATATCCTAACTGTTGATTTTGTGGGATACAAACGCGGTACGGTTGACCATATTGTTGTTAGTAGTGCTGCAAACAGCGTTGTATTGCCCGATATTTTACTGGCACCCAATCAAAACCAGTTACAAGGCGTAAGTATAGTTGGCAAAACCCCTGTTGTTGAGAACAAGATAGATAAGCTGGTTTATAATGCAGCAAATGACATTACCTCGCAAAGCGGCGTAGCGCTTGACGTTTTAAAGAAAGTACCTATGGTAAGCGTTGATATCGACGGCAATGTTGAGTTGCAGGGCGATGCCAATATTCGCTTCCTGATAAACGGAAAGCCATCCAGTATTTTTGGCGCAAGCCTGGCCGATGCGTTACAATCCATCCCCGCCAGCCAGATCAAAAGCATTGAAGTAATTACAAGCCCCGGCGCTAAATACGATGCCAACGGAACCGGTGGTATTATCAATATCATTTTAAAGGATAGCAAGGTACAGGGTGTTAACGGAAGCATAAATCTTTCTGCCGGTACACGGTTGGAGAACGGATCATTTAACCTGAATGTACGTAATGGAAATCTTGGCGTAAATACTTTTTTTAGCGGAAACGACCAGTTAAGCTCATCAACTGTTAATAGCACCAACAGGCTTTCATATAACAATACCCGCGATACTATTACTCATTTGGCGCAAAACGGTAGCACGGCCTTCGTACGCAACGGGTATCAATCGGGCATCAATTTTAACTGGAGCATTACGAAAAAGGACGAGTTAACAGCGGGTTTAGGATATAATCATTTTTCTAATCATTCCAATGGCACAACCGGCCAGGATCAGCAAATGTTATTGTCGTCAGGCAATGTGTTTTCTGATATAGTAAGTTCGCGATATGCCGATACCCGTTCAGGCTCAAACTCGATAGACTGGAATATGAGCTATAAAAAAACATTTAAACAAAAAGACCAGGAGCTGGATGTTTTATATACATCCTCATCCGGCAAAAACAACGGCACTATTTTACAACAACAGGATTATTTAAGAGGTGGCTATCCCTCGTCGGGTTCAATGAGCAATAATCCCGGCAAGGATAAGGAGACTGATATATCTGTAGACTATACACAGCCAATAAACAAAAGTATAACCATTGAAACCGGAATAAAAGGCGTGTTTGAAGATCTTAATAATACCGTGGTTACAGATACATTGCTTGCCAACAAATCATTTACGCCAAACCCGCATCAAACTTATGGATTTAATTATAGCCGAAAAGTTTTCGCCTACTATCTTTCGACTAATTTTTCCTTATTCAATGAATTTATAGAAGGAAAGGCCGGACTTAGAGACGAGTATACTTATACCACTGCTGATTTTCCGAATACCAATATCCCCGGCTATAATATATTAGCGCCATCGTTTGTCATTTCGCACAAGCTTGATCAAACAGCATCAATCAAAGTAAGTTACACCTATCGTATTGAACGACCCGATTATGGCGACCTGAATCCTTTTTATAACATCAGCGATCCGCATAACATCAGTACAGGTAATCCAAATTTAAAGCCCGAAATAGGGCATAACTTTGAAATGGGCTATAACAAATCGTTTGATAACGGCGGTAACGTTTATGCCGGTGCAACTTATCGTTATAATACGGATGATATACAGAGTTTTACCACGTTTGCACAAGTGCTGACTATTGATGGTACCAATTACTCTAACGTGTTTTTAAGCCAGCGTTTTAACATAGGCAGGCAAATTGCCGAAGGCATAAACCTATTTGGTTCGTTGCCCATTGATAAATTAAACCTGCGCAGTAATATCCAATTAGGTTTGCGTACTAACGAAACTCCCGGGCTGGCAACGGTAACCGGGTTTTCTGCCCGCACCAATTTAAATGCCACCTATCAATTTGGCCATGACCTTACGGCCGAAGCGTTTGGTAACTATAATTCATCGCAAAAAAATATTCAGGGCATTCGCCCCGCATTTTTCTCTTATAACATGGCGGTAAGAAAGCAATTGCTCAATAAAAAGGCGAGCATAGGCTTAACAGCTTCTAATCCGTTTAACCAATTCATAGATCAACGATCAACAACTAATGGCGCAAATTTTAACCAGTCTACCCTGCGCCAAGTGCCTTTCCGCACTTTTGGTATTAGTTTGAGCTATAAGTTTGGTAAACTCGAATTTAAAAAGGAAAAAGAAAAGGATGATAATAAAGATAACGGTTTACAAGCTCCGCCCGAAAATTGATAACTATACAATTTTGCTACAGAATAGCATATTACCTTAGTTAAAAACCAACCATCATGAAGAAGATAGTATTATTAACGGTGATTGCAATTGCGGCATCAACAGGCCTGCAGGCACAGGACCTAAAAACTAAAGATGTACCCGAGGTAGTTAAGACTGCTTTAACTAAAAAGTATCCCGAAGCGACAAAAGTTAGCTGGGAAAAAGAAAAAGGCAATTTCGAAGCTAACTGGGGCGGTAAGTCGGGCGAGGATAATTCGGTAACCTTTACCCCCGCTGGCGCGTTTGTTGAAATTGTAAAAGCTATAAAAATTTCAGATCTGCCCGCAACCGTTGCTCCATATATTGCTGCGCATTATAAAGGTGCCAAGATAAAAGAAGCCGGAAAAGTAACCGATGCCGCAGGCAAAGCTATGTATGAAGCCGAAATAAAAGGCGGCGACCTGCTATTTGACGAAAAAGGAAATTTTATAAAAAAAGATTAAGCATTTTGCAATCCGGTAATCAAAACGGTTATTATTGTATTTGATTACCGGATGCCGTTTTGATAGTTCAAATTCCTATAGCCAAATCACCCAAACAATTACGCATTGGCAACGCCATATTTTTCTTTATTTCAGGCTTTAGCTATGCCACGTGGGCATCGCGTATTCCTACCATTCAATTTCAACTTCATTTAAATGAGGCGCAATTGGGCGCGGTATTGTTTGCGCTACCAATTGGGTTAATGTTTACCCTGCCCATTACAGGGCGCTTATTAGGTATTTATAGCAGCCGTTCGGTACTGCTTTTTGGCGCATTATTTATTAACGTGGTATTAAGCCTTATTGGCCTTACTGTAAATGTTTGGCAACTGGTTATTACCCTGTTTTGCCTGGGCTCGGCACGCAACCTGTTAAATATCTCCATTAACGCGCAGGCGGTAGGCGTACAAAAACTCCACGAAAAATCGATCATGACCACTTTTCATGGTATATGGAGTTTAGCCGGGTTTGCAGGCGCCGCAGTAGGTTATGTTGCGGTTTATTACAATATTTCGCCCAGGTACCATTTTTTGGCAGTTAGTATATTAATGATCCTGTTCTCGCTCTATTTTTTTAGGGATACACTTCATGAAAAGCCTTTGCCACAACCCAAAGGGAGACTATTCGCATTACCGGAAAGGTCGCTTTTAAATTTTGCGTTTATCTGCTTTGCCTCTATGGCCTGCGAGAATACCATGTACGATTGGAGCGGTATCTATTTTGAAAAAGTGATACACGTAACCAAGTCAACCGCTACAATGGGTTTTGTGGCTTATATGATAGCCATGACCTCGGGCCGTTTCATCGGCGACTGGCTGATAAACCGTTTTGGCGTAAAAACACTATTAAAATTCAGCGGGGTATTTATTTTCTGTGGATTGCTGCTTGCCGTACTGGTACCTTATGTTTTAACAGGCATTATTGGTTTTATTTTGGTAGGCTTAGGGGTATCGTGCATTGTACCGATGGTATTCCAGATTGCGGGGCGGTCAACCAAACTAAACAGCGGCCCGGCGCTGGCATCCATATCAACAATTGGTTATATCGGGTTTTTATTGGTGCCGCCTTTTGTAGGTTTTGTTGCGCAGGCGTTTAGCCTGCGGTTGTCATTTGGCATAATTGCCCTGTTTGGCGGCTTAATTGTTTTGTTGGTAAGAAAAGTGGATGATAGGCATTGATTTTGAGCAGGCTCCTGCAAACCATTATAGTTAAATGTTGTTTATAATACACACTTATCCAACCCATCATGGAAGCCACCGAAAAACATTATAAATTTATCAATAGCAAAACCGGGTACGCCATTTTTTATCACTCGCTAAAAGCCGACTTAACCGCCGATAAAGTAAAAGAGGAGCTGGAAAAGGTAAAAGCGCAGGTGGCCATCAAAAACGAAATTTTTGCTGATACGCTTTATTGGGAAGAGATAAAGGAAGAGGAACAAAAATAATAGACGTGCCACTTCTCTTTGCCAATGGACCGAGAGAAATGACACATCTAAAGAATGTCTTAAAACCTTCGCCCGATTATCAATTTAATGATTGACCTATCTGCCGTTTGCGAACCAATACCATAACCAAAGTTAACCTCCCAGTTAGGGTCGAAATTTAAGTCGCCGGCAACAAATATTTGATGGTCCTGTTCTTTATAAGGATCGGGCATAAAAAACGGCCCTGTGCTGCCGTAATATTCAAAGCCCAGTGCCACCACTTTAGTTACATCATAACTTGCTTTTAAATTTGGCGACCATATTAACCCCCGGTTTTGATCTGGCCCTTTAAAGCTTTGATCAAGAGTAGGATTAAAAGAGATGTATACTTTGTCGATTTTTTTGTCAATTATTGGCCTTATTTCCAATGATGCGGTATTAGGATCAAAAGCAGATTTTTGGAAACCAAATTCCAATGACAAGCTCACACCCACAGGCCATTTCCAATCTTCGGGCGCAGCCACCCTTGGGCGTATGTGTGAACCAACGTAAGCGGTACGGCCATCACTACCAATCGAGTTAAAAAAATAAAAGCCGGTTTCAAACCAGGGTGTCCATCCATGCGTTATCTCAATGGTTTCATGCTCTACGCCGTTAGTTGGCAGCATCCCGAATTGGTCTGTAAATTTACTGCCGCTTAGGGTATTATTACTATGCAATTCAACCATGGTACGACCCGGTTCAACAGTTTCAGAACCATAAACCTGTATCTCGTAATTATTTTGTGCTTTAAGTTTTACAACCAGGAATAAAAGGATAATAAGTAAGTAGATTTTTTTCATTTTTATATTTATCTTATAAGTTTATATGTCAGCAGAATTACGACTAAAGTAAATAACTTTTTTTTATTTAAACTTCAGACTCAATGTAACAATGTTGGAACTCAAGTCGGTTGATCTGATATAATGCCCGTATCTAAGTTCCAGGGTGTTAAGGCTTTGGATGCCAAATACCCCATGAGGAGGTGTGAGGTGAATACCGGCGCCGATGAAACTGCTATGCAATGTTGAAAGGTCATAGTCGCTGGTATAATAAGTATCGGTTGCCAGGTGCTGACCGTAAGGTGCAAAATATCTGGTGCCGATTTGAGTATTGAACCTGTAAAACGGACTAACGGATACGAAAGATGAAAGCTTTACCGGCACTTCCAATTCGGCAGTTTGGGCTCTAATACCCCAATTATCCATATAATACCGGTAATAAGCGCGAATAATGTACTGGTCATCCAAAAAATAATTCACTCTTGCAGCAATTGGCAGCTTATACCTTCCTCCCGGCAAATTTTCTGCTCTTTCAGATCCGTCGGTAAAATAATCGCGCTGGTATTTTGTAGCTAATAAGCCATGTTGATAGGATGGCTCGGCCATGATGAGCATTTGTAGCCGCGTGTTTATTACCTGCGATATAGAGAACGCCGCACTAAACGAGTTTCGCGGCGCAAATGTTTCCGACCCCCTGTTGTCGTGCCTGTTGCCACTGGATATATTATAGGGCGGCGGTCGTAATTCTATGGGTAAAATAACCTGCCAGGTATCTAAAAAAGCCTGGAGTTTAAGGTCAAATTCTGTGTTCTTATTATTAAAAGCGCGTGTTAAATTAAACGCGCCGCCAAAAGACTGGTAGTCAAATTCGTGCGAATAAGAACCTGTAAAGCCAAACGCGTTGCCGGTTGTTTCGTTTAAACTCGTCCAATTTAAAGAGGGATAGATACGTGTGTCCTGCATTGATGCGGAAGAAATAGTAGCCGGATCAATTTTATCGGAGGAAGCGGAGGTATAATGGTCAACACCCAATTCAAATAAAAATGTATTCTTTCGTCCTCGTTTGGTATAGTTAGACATTTGCAGGTCGATGGTATTGGCAAAGTCTGTTAAATTCTCTGTACCAATTCCGCCGGTAACTGCCGAATGATTGCCATCCTGGTGATAAACAGCCGAGACCAAATTTACCTCGTCAACTTTTAGTTTGCGTAGTTGGTAAGTTGTGCTATCTGTAGTTGAAGTTTGTTTGGTTGTTTGTGCGTGAGAAGCAACTATCCCCAAATACATCAACGCTACTCCTAAATATAATTTCTTCATTAATGTTATTAATTACATCCGCAGCCACCGCCGCTTTTCCCACCATTGGCACCCGACCCACCTTCGCGGTATAATTGGAAACTTTGTTCAAATTTTTGCGATTTACGCGCGGCTAATTCCATTTCCGAATCATTTATGCGATTTTTTTGGTAAGCCTTAACCGCTACACATCCCGATATGGCATAAGTGATACTGCCCAATAGTAATATCCCTGCTATCCTTCGTTTTATTTTCATTTTATATTGATAAAGCCGTAATTAATTACTTGTGTGTACAAAAGTATTTACCTGTTCAACAAATTTTTCGGCGCTCTCGTCCGGATAACCATCCCAGGCTTTTAACACCTTACCCTTTTCATCAACCAGCAAGGTGTATGGAAAGTTTCCATTCGGGTTATATTTATCGGCAAGCTCTTCGTTTAACTTAATTTGTTCCTTGCTCAACTGGTTCTTTTTTAGCCGGGGGAAATCGGCATGAACCAATATCAAGTGCTCTGAGGCATATTTTTCAAACGTAGAAGACCCAAGTATTTCTTTTGTTAATCGGATGCAGGGTATGCACCAATCCGATCCTGAAAAATTAACAATAATTAACTTATGCGATCGCGCCGCTTCCACCGTGGCATCGTGAAAATTGCCTAACCAGGTAGCCTGCGGGGCAAAATTTAGCATTAAAACAAACAATAATAACTTCATATAGTTAAAGTAACGGCCGATTCTGAAGACACTTTGAAGAGTTTTGAACGATTGTTAAAAACTGATTATCATTTCGTGCTTGTCATTAAAGTAATGATAACTGAGCCGGTACTTATAATGATCGCAAATGTTCTTAACTAATGTAAGTCCTAAACCCGTGCCTTCAGATTGTTTTCCTTTATAAAACCGTGCAAAAAGATTTTCGTGCATAAGCGGCAACTTTTCGCCCGTGTTTTTAATGATAAGTTCATTATACATTAATTCAATATCAATTACGCCACCCTCATAATTATGTTTTATCGCGTTGCTGAAAAGGTTGTTTAATAATATATCTACCAGGTATTTACTGACATAAATGCTCTTATCCTCAAAATGTGTGGTTAATTTTAAATTTTTACCTTGTATCAGTTCATTAAATTGTTGTATCTTATCCAGCAGGGCAACTTTCAAATCTATTAGCTCTTCGTCTTTTATCAGGTTATTATCAATTTTTACCAATAACAAAAGCGATTGGTTAAGCCGCGATAACCTGTTGATGTAAGAATAAATATTGGTAATTTGTGTTAACTGTTTTGCGTTTAAGCCCTCATCTTGTATCAGCGTGTCAAGCTTGGATGTAACAACGGCAAGCGGTGTCATCATTTCATGTGAAGCATTTTCTGTGAACGACTTTACATATTGAAAATCAGTCTTTGCCTTTTTTGTCATTTGCTGTATAACCGTATTTAATTCATTAAACTCGTCAACCTTTGTTTGATTGATAGTCATTTCTGCCTGGTTGGAAATATCAAAAGCTTGCAATTGCAACAAAAGCTTGTAAAAAGGCTTCCAAAGCCCCTTTAATATGAGCCGGTTGGTAATGAAAAGTACTGTCAAAAGAATAACCACCAGCAAAACGGTGATCAATAAAACAAGCTGGATAAGATACTCGGTACTTTCTTTTGATTCAGAGATAGTGACTTTATAATTTATCTTGTTAAAAGTAATAATCCCCTCTACCGCGCGACCCGCTTCTGCTCTCTTCTCTTTGTCATTATAATAAGTGGTGTCAAAAAAACGGCGGGGTATTGTTTTTAAATTAGTTGGTGTAAAATTGGTTTGGTCCTCATCAAAGTCAACCTGTTTGGGTAGCTGGCCGTGCAAGTTGATATAATCCTTTACTTCATCAATCTCTTCTGTCAGGTCGCGGTCAAGTTGATTTGTGGCGATATAACGAATGGCGTAATAATAGATGAGCCCGCCTATAATTAAAACCGAAAGGGTGATAATAATGCTTGCTTTGTTATAGTGCGCGGCTAACTTCATTTATAAAAATTTATAACCAACGCCGTAAACAGACTTAATGAAATCCTTTTTAGTTACGTCAAATAACTTTTTACGCAGGTTTTTAACGTGCGTATAAATAAAGTCGAAGTTATCAGCCATATCAATTTCATCGCCCCATAAATGCTCGGCAATGGCATTGCGCGAAATTCTTTTGCCTTTGTTGGCAATAAGGTATAAAAGCAGCGCATATTCTTTGCGGGTTAAATCAATTGGCAGGTTGTTTACAATAACTTCCTTACTTATCAGATCGATAGTTATTTGCTCGTAATGGAGAAACTTATCGCCATTAAAGGTTTTACGGCGGTAAATGGCCTCCACACGCGCTTTTAATTCGGAAAGATGGAATGGTTTTACAAGGTAATCATCGGCTCCGTTGTTAAGCCCCATTACCCGGTCATCTATCGAATTTCGGGCCGAAAGAATTAATACGCCGTCATTTTTATGGTTTGCCTTTAAATAATTTAAAATGGTAAATCCTTCGCCATCGGGCAGGCCTATATCCAATAAGACGCAGTCATATTGATACATGGCTACCTTGTCCATTGCCGATTTCAGGTCATAGCAACTTTCGCAAATATTGCCCTCGCCGGTTAGGTACGATTCGATATTTTCGCTCAGGTCTTTTTCGTCTTCAATGATCAGGAGTTTCAATAGCTTTCTTTAAGTAAAGATAAATATAGCGCCGAAATTTGTAGCAACTTTGGAGCATCGTGTTTTATTATTGTTATCTTCAACATTGCTTCATTATTGGCTGATAGCTTAGTTAATACGTAGAAGGAACAGAAGGAATTAACTGCACCTCTTTTAACATTTCGGTGCCTGATGATTGAAAACGAACCAAAAGCAACCCTTATAATTCAAAAAAAGCACACCCGGCTTATCGGGATTAATCCATAAATATGACTGTAATAGAACCTACTAAAAAGGACGTACAATATCCCGAAAAAATTAAAAAATATTCAGCCTCGCTACGCTTTTGGCATTGGGCCAATATGATCGTAATTACAGGCTCGTTGCTTACCGTACTTTTAAATGCAACTATATTAAAAGGAAGGAACGATGCCCCTGTAATTAAAGCAGCGCTGCAAAAAGCAGGTGCGGTAGTTACAGACGGACAAGTAAAATCGGCAACACATGATCTGAGCGACAAGGTTTGGGATATTCATGTTTATTTTGGCTATGGTTTAGCGGCGTTATTTTTATTTCGCATCATTTTGGAATTTTTTCAGGTGGCCGATCAAAAATTTATAAGGAAACTTAAAACTGCCTACAATGAGTTTAATACCATCAAAAAACAACGGGAAGAGGCACTTCATGAGGCTGTAGTAAAATCTATTTACCTGGTGTTTTATGTTTTACTTTTTATTATGGTTGTAACTGGTTTGTTTTTGGCTTTTGAAGACTTTTTCGAGCCGTACAAGTCTATTCGCCCGTCTGTGAAAAGTGTTCACAATTTCTGCATGTATCTTATCCTGGCATTTATTGCTGTACACTTAGTCGGCGTATTTTTAGCCGAAAGAAAAGACAGCAAAGGCATTGTTTCTGATATGATAAATGGGGGAGGGGAATAAATTTCGGATTTCGGGTTTACTCTTGCGGTCTACAACAAAAATAGCTTCATTTCCACTTTTCCATCCTTGCCCCAGTTTTTCATAAAACCTTTAACCGCATCGTACAGTTGCTTTCTGTTCATGGGTTTGCCTTTTTTTGGCGGAATTATTGTATTCGCAGGTACATCCGCTTCAGTTATTTTGGTAGCCATCCAGGTTATATTATCATGCGTTAACTGCGCATACAGTATCATGCCCGGCAATCCGTTAAACGATTCGGGGCCGCCAAAAACGGGTATTTTGTTGGTATAAAACGCCACCACGTATATCGAGTCCATCATAATTCCATCGGCGCGGCGGCAGGTAAAGCCGGCAATTTCACGGGTTTCATCCTTTATTTTCCACTTTATTTTGCGCATGGTATCTGCCAACAAAAGATCTTCGCCGTAAATTTCTTTGGCAATAACCGTTGCGCGTGTGTTCAGGTCAGAGTAGGTAATGTTTGGCTGGCTTGCAAAAACATCATACCAGTACTGTGATGAATTATCTTCGGCGACAGCGGGGCTGAATAATGTTTTGTTTCCGCCAAAGCTTAAAGTACTTTTTAGTTTTTTAAATTGAGGAAACTTGTTTTGGTAGCCTTCAAACGCTGCTTTATCATACACGCTTTTAGGGTCGAGACTGCTTTTTATAACGGCATACATATTTGTCCGCTTCTCATACTCAACGGTTCCGGCAGTAATAAAATGCGCCTTTTGGGCCAACAGGGCAACGGTGGCGAAAAAGAAAATGCCCAAAGTTAAAAATAGCTTTTTCATATCTTTTAATTTTCTTCTTTTGTGGATGATGTGCCAAATTTTGTAAAATCCCAGCTTACCGAAAGCATAAAATACCTTCTTATACCCGTCGAGGTGGTTTGTGTAAGCGTATTGGCCACTATATTTCGGTTAAAGTTAGTATCCTGGTTAAATAGGTTGTTTACTTTTAATGACACTTTCAAATTTTCTTCTTCAAAAAATGTTTTATTTATAGACACGCTCATGATCGTACGTTGGTTGGCATCTATCTGCTGCGTTTTTGCGGTATAATTATAATTGATTTCTGACCCTAAAATCAACTTGCCGGGGAAAAATAACTGCCCGCCGCTGTAAAGCTGGAAGCCAGGCGCGTTATTATTGCTCTGTGGCTGTAGCGAAAAACGATTCAGATTGTAACTGGGCCCCCCAAATAAATAAAAATCATATTTATCTTCCTCGTTTGCTGATAAATTGACTTGGACACTATATGAATTTCTTGTCGATTGGTTCAATGCGCCGTTGATATAACTGTAAGATACATTATCCTGCACGTTGCCGCTTAATCCTACGCCCAGATCGATAGGTTTTATTTTACGGTTAATACCTGCGCGCAGGTAATAATTATAGGGGTCCTTGTTAGCCAGGTTAACATATTGCGTTGTTGTTACGGCTGTGTTATAATTGGTTAAAGCATTACTAACAATAGGGTTTGAAGTTGAAGAATAACTGGCATTAACATTAAAAGATGCGCCGCTTACAGCCTCATACGAGTTATAGTACATGCTCATATTATTGATAAAATACGATTTTAGATCGGGGTTGCCAATTGTTATATTTTGCGGGTCGTTGTTGTTTTTAACAGGTTGTATCTGATCAATGGTGGGCTGCCGGGTATTGCCGTTATAATAGAAGCCTATGGTTGAATGTTTATTTGGTTTATACTGCCCATTAAATACCGGCAACCAGTCTATATAGTCGCGCTTGTAAATTGTACCGGCAATTTCATCTACCTGCTTAAAATCAATATCAGCCATCCTGGTACCTATATTAAGTGTTGTTTTGCCTTTTTTGAAGTTGAATACAGCGCCAGGTTCATTCAGCAATTGGTTGTATTTATAGTTATTACTGTATGTATTATCCAATATTGTATATGCGCCCGGTGCCGACTGATCAAACGATTGCCGGTTTGAACTACTGTTATTAATAGAAAGCTTGTAACTAAAAACCAGCGACAAATATTTTGACAAAGGCTCGGTATAGGTCATGTCACTGGTTAATAACGAACTAACCGATGTGCTTGTTTTATACTGGTTTACCTTTTGTACGCTATCCTGCACGCCAAGCTGATTATAAAAGTCAATCTCCGAATTAAGGTAGCCGCTGCTTTGGTTTTTCTTATAAACCTCATTAAACGCCCATGAAAAAGTGCGGCGCGGGGTTTTAAATTTTTTGGAGAAAAGGCCGCCTGCATCAAATTGCTGCTGTGTGCCGTTATTGGTAACAGTATGGTTATTCCGGCTTAACAGGGTATCGACATTTGTGTTGACAGTTTGGTAGCTGTTGGTAACATTAAATGTTTTTATGCTACCGCTGCCGCCTATTTTTAACGTGGTTGATGTGTCAATTTTTGTTAGATAAGTGGCATCTAATTTTTGTTGAAAAGCGTGGTTGATAAAGTTTTCCGAGGTGTTGTTATTCAGCACACCATTAGGTAAAGCCGATTCGGTTTGTGTTGTGGTAACCCCGGTTATATCCATCGTGCTGACCCGGTAATTCAGGTTAATAGATTGTTTCTTGTCGGGCGTTTTGCTGTCGTAATGTACACCGCCCGTCCTTGATACAGGCAAGCCCTTGCCCGAGTAACCGCCATCAAAAGTATCAAGACTATTTCCATCGTCAGAGAATTGTACATCGCCCTCATTGTCGTCATCGTTATAAATGCCGGCCTTTGTGCCGTCTTCATAGCCTAACCCTATGGCTTGCGTATTGGCCAATGTACCGTAGATTGAAAATTTGCTGTTCTTTTTAAATTTATTGTAAAGCGCTTGCCCTTCGTAGTAGCCATTTGTACCAATCCCACCGCTTATCTTTCCAAAAGAGCCCTCTTTTTTATCTTCTTTTAGCAGGATATTAATGGTTTTGGTGGTCTTGCCATCGTCAACACCTGTGAATGCGGCCTGGTCGCTTTTTTTATCGTATAACTGCACTTTGTCAACCATATCGGCACGTATGTTTTTGGTAACCAGTGTAGGGTCATCGCCAAAAAACTCTTCACCATCCACCAACACCTTGGGCACGGCCTGGCCGTTAGCTGTAATTTTTCCGTCTTTATCTATCTGTATGCCGGGCAATTGCTTTAACAGGTCCTCCACTTTGGCATTATGCTGTGTTACAAACTGCTTGGCATCAAATACAGTTGTATCGCCCTTTATTTTTATAGCTACATCCCCTTTGATGATTACATCCTGCAAAATTTTCGACATCTGCCTTAAATTCAAATTGCCAAAATCGTGCGTGGGGTGCGCGGCATCAAGCGTAAATGTATCCACATAATCGGCATAATCAGGATAGGTAACCAGCAGGATAAATTTGCCCTCGGGCAGATCATTTATCGTAAACGCGCCGCCGGTGCCGGCCAATGCAAGGTTTACTAAAATAGAATCCTTGACGTTTAACACGCTTATGGTAGTATTTACCAATTTGAGACGCAAGTCTGTATCAGCTACAGCCCCTTTTATAGAATATTTATTTTGTGCGAATAATGTTAAAGAGAATAAGCAAAAGGCCAGTAAAACAGGTATTTTGATCATCATAAGGTGGTTTATCGTGACTAAAGTATAACTATATTTTTAGTAATTTATTGCTTTTAACTTTTTTAACATTAAGATTGCGGGCACTCAGTCTTGTTACCCGGCAATAGGCGCAAAATATTCAACCTTATTAGTGTAACTAACTAAATGGGATGAAATAGGCGGATATGGGATGAAATGAAAATTATTTCGTTATCAGATAAACCTTGTCCAAAACTTTATAACGATTTGGCTTATTCACAAAATCAGGCAAAATACGTTCCTGCGGATAGTTTTGGAAGGATTGCAATACCGTAAAATTAATATGCTTTGCAGTAAGATAATCTATAGATAACTGGCTGGCATAAAAAACCGCGTTGCTGTCTGCCTTAAAATTTTTAAAATCCTCCAACCATACATAGTCTATTGGTTTATCGGTATAAAACTGGAAAACATTATTCTCCTTTTTTAATGAATATAAATGCCATTTTGCAAGTGATGGCCGGTTGACATAGCGCGCGGCGGTAATTTGCCCGTTGTAAGACGCTACCTCTTTATAAAGCACAGTCACCAAATAAAAATTAGCAAATAAAGCCGCGCTACAGGTAAGCAGGAAAGCCCGTTGATGCGCTCGTTTAATTTGGGTAGATATTGACAGTATAAGCGCCACAAATACAACACTGCCAATAATAAAAAAAAGGTTATCGGCAGGTTTTAAAAAGTAATTGATAATCAATACAGCAACCGGGAACAATATAAAATATATCCATTGGCTTACTAACCTGTACTTTGTGCCGAAGCCTGATAGTTGCACATAGCAATAGGGCGCCATTATTATAGCAAACAATGGGAATATGGCATTGGTGTAAAAAGGCAATTGGAAACCTGATAGCGAGAATAGCAGCAGCAATAATAACCCGCCGCTTATGGTATAATATTCGGCAAGTTTTATTTTTTTGACGATGTCTTTTAACCGTTTATAAACCGCGTAATAAAACAACAGGCACCAGGGCGCAAAAGCCCAAAGCAGCGTATGCATATAAAAAAACTTGTCGCCGCCCCCTTTTTGGCTAATAGGGCCTTTGTTTACAAACCGCCCAAACTGGCTATCCCACAAAAACCATTTAATGCCCGATACCTTGTGCCGGTCAAAAACCAGTTTTTCGGGATGCAGGTCAAACTGAATATATAACGCATAAAACTCCGGCAATGTAAAAACAAACGTGAGCAGGAACAGCCCGATAAATTTTATGCTGAACAAACTTTTAAACTTCTTCTGAAAAATAAGCTGCCCTAACAGTCCGCCATAAATAGCAGTAATTACAAATATGCCCTTGGTCATGATAGCGCAAGCGGTAAGTAACGCCGCCAAAAACAAGTCGGCAATACTAAAGCGCTCTACAAGCCGCGAAATATGATAAATGCTGCCGATAACCAACGCCAGCAGGTACGGCTCGGCCCTGACATCGGTATTGCCCATTATGGCGTATTGGGCGGTCATTAATATGAGTACAGCTATGGTTGCGGCTTCAACTCCGTAATATTTGCGGGCGAATAGATGAGTATATATTATACCCAGTAAAAAAAAAAGTAACGCAGGCAAGCGGTAGGCCCAAACGCTTATGCCAAATAATTTAAAACTAAAATACACCATCCAGAAAGGAAAATGCGGCTTATCCAGCCAGTCCTGGCCATAGGTATATAGTTGTAAAAAATCCTTTTTGTAAATTAGGTTTTTGGCGATAGAAGCATAAAGCCCGGGGTCGTCTGTGAAAAAGTTTACGTTGATGCCCGCTAAGTTTACAAACAGCGCCAACACAAACAGCAACAAGTAAAATAGTTTCAGCTTATCCTTCATCCGTTAAAATAAAGTGTAATAATAAGTTTTTTGGCTGTTTGGTGCGAAATAATACCGAAACAAAAAAGCCCATACCTTGCGGCATGGGCCAAAACTCACAACAATTGTTTAACCTTTCGGTCAATTCCTAACTGCAATGTGATTCTGAATGATTAACGCAATAATTCCCATTTTGTTTTAAATTTATCTTCAAATTTTATGTAACAAATCAAATTTCAAACTATCTTTATCGGGTAATCAATTATCAATTTAAATAATATGAAAAAAGTATTTCAATTTAAGGCAATAGCTTTCTTTGCTGCTGCCCTTTTAGTTTCAACATTTGCTTCGGCGCAAACGGCCCCGGCTTTTAAACCAAAATCGGCTGTAAACGATAGCGTTAGCGGCAAAATAGGCAGCGCAATGGTTAGCATCAAGTATGGCGCTCCATCATTACAGGGCCGTAAAATATTGGGGACAATAGAGCCTTACGGTAAACCATGGAGAGCAGGCGGCAACGCAGCTACTACCATCACTACCGACAAGGACCTGACCGTTGAAGGCGTAAAACTGCCTGCAGGCAAATACACCATATTTATGGTGCCTACCGAAAAAGACTGGCAGGTAATGTTCAGCTCGCAAACAGGCGAATGGGGTATTAAAAAAGATGCCAGCGATCCAAGAGGATATTCGGCCAACGTAGACCCATCAAAAGTTGTGGCAACCGTAACCGTTAAACCTAAAAAAGCAGGCCCTACCGAGCGTTTAAAATACGCTATTACACCCAAAGGCTTCTCGTTAATATGGGAAGATGTGGAAGTACCTATCGCTGCAAAATAATTTTCGGCAATAAGCTATTAAAGCTCCCCGGCAAAACCGGGGAGCTTTTTTTATGTCAGAAACTTATATTTGTAAATATGCGCCGTAAGCAGGTTAAAAATATTATTAATACAAGGATAATTACCATAGTGGTTTTAGCCGTATTGATATTCTTGTTAATACTGCTTTCTGATTATCCCCAACTGGTTGAGCGCTATTATTCCGAAGGCTTATATCCGTGGGTTTGCCGTTTATTGCACCCGGTTTTAAACTTGTTTCCGTTTAGTGTTGGCGATGTATTGTATACAATTGTTGTTTGTTATTTGATCTACGCGCTGGCTAAAGTCATCCGCCTGTTATTTAAAAAGGAATTTAAAAAATTGCTTGTCTATTTATCAGGAATAACAATCGGGGTGGAGGCCGCCATCTTAATATTCTATCTTTTTTGGGGGATGAATTATTTCAGGCCGTCAGCAGGCCTACGGCTTAATTTGCGCGATACCGGTTATACAACCCAACAATTATTCCGTGTTACGTCACGGATGATAGACAGCGCTAATATCTGTCGCGCCCGGCTTACGGATGCTGATCTGCAGCACGATAATAGCGTCATTTATCAAACTGCCATAGCTGCAACTAAAGCATTATCAATCACCTCTTCTAATTTTCGTACCTATAGCCCCGGTATAAAACCATCCTTGTTAACGCCTTTAATGAATTACCTGGGCACATCAGGCTATTATAATCCGTTTACTACCGAAACGCAGTTAAATTACGAAGCGCCTTATTTTGAACGCCCGGTTGTAGCATGTCATGAAATGTCGCACCAGGTTGGCTATGGCGCCGAAGATGAGGCCAACTTTGTTGGGTTTTTAGCCGGGATAAATTCAAAGGACCGCCTGCTTCGATATTCCGCCTACCAACTGGCGCTCGACGAATGTATGCACGCCCTGCGTTACCGCGATACAACGGCTAATAACACGCTTAAGAAGCGTGTATCTGCAACCGTCCGCAGCGATATAAAGACACAACGCCTGTACTGGTTAGCCTACCGTAGTAAAATAGGGAGCATAAGTAGTTTTTTTTATAACGATTTTTTGAAAGTCAATAACCAGCCGCATGGCTTAGATACTTATAACCAAATGGTTTTGTTGGTAGTAGCGTGGGATAGGCATCAGTGATTAGAGATTGGTTTAATTATCGGTTAAAAGTTTAACAGTCGGTATCAAAATGGCAAAATAAGTGCGCAACTAATCACCAATCACTAATCACTAATCAACTAAAGCATTATATTTGGATCAACCAACCATGAAGAGATACTTAATTGCCGTAGCGTTATCCTTTAGCTGTATAAGCGCATACAGCCAAAGTATTGGCTTGCTAGATCTTATCAATTTAACCAGCTTAAAACCCGAACAGGTTGATAATTACTTTGTAGCCGGAAGAATATTTCAATTACAATTTGGCGAAACGGTTGACGGGATGTTGGTTAAGCATTATCAGTCAGCAGGTAAAACACCTAAACAGGAAACCGTATTAACCGGGGCAGGCATTAAAACAACCAGCGGCGATGTATTACACACCGTGAGTTATGTAACCAGCGATCCGCAGAATATTATTAATTTGATTGGCCAAACCAAGAACGTAAACTTAAAGCTTACCTTCCAGGGGGCCGATGCAGTAAACAATATTTATATCTATGATAATTTTCTTTATCACGTAGTTATCAAGCTAAACTTTGCCCAAACGGTAGGCTCTATTGACATAACCCAGAAATACACTTTCTAAGAGAGAGTCAAGAGCATGGATAAAACAGCAAAAATATGGACGACTATGGCAATATATCCTGGGTTTGATACTTTCTTGATTCCCGCCTCTTGATTCTAATTCACAGGTACCCTTCAATAACCCGTTGCAACTCGCCTGCCTGCATTACGCCGCTTTGCCGCCATTTTTGCTGCCCTTTTTGAAATATCATCAACGTAGGTACACTTTGAACCTTATAAGCACTGGCCGCCGCAGGGTTTTTATCGATGTCAATCTTAATAATAGTAACCTTATCGCCCAGGCTATGTTTTACCTGCTGCAATATAGGCGGCATCATTTTGCAAGGCCCGCACCATTCGGCAGAAAAATCGATCAGTACTGGCGTTTCAGACGCGATTATCTCCTGGAAATTTGCCATACTTAGTTATTTATAACACAACGCCCTCTGTTGTAAACTCCAATTTATTACCCGCCAAGGCCGATGTAGCATAGCCGTTGTGGTTAATAAACAGTTTTTCGTTTTCGGCAGAAATGTTTAGGTCTCCTGCTTTAAAATCGCCAAATAGACGGATAGCGGTTACCGGCATATTCACTTCCAGCTCGGCAACAATATTATGCTCAAGCGCCAATGCAGAATGTTCGTCCATTTGCAAAATATTGATGAATATATTGCCGTCCGGTTTAAATATTTTTAAGCTGTTGCTTTCTGTTTTAAGTACGTATGCCGTATAATTATCGGCCATATTATTAGTTATTTTAACACGCATACCATGATGGTCTTCAATATCAAGGTCAACCAGTAAATGGGATCCCGGCTGATCCTCCTGATAAATCGATTTTATCCTTAATATTTCTTTTGAATGTTCGCCATCCTTAATGCTGATAACCCCGTTAGGTACAACAAAAGCGTTGGAGCCTATTATAAATGCATATTTCATAATCGTATCTGTTTTTATTAGGTACAATACAATAAGCTTCCAAAATGTTTGAGGATTGTTGTAAAAATTGTAAGGCAGTTAATGTTTGCTTATCAGGTAAAGCATTTATCTTCCAAAACTTCGGCGCTAAAGCCAAAATCGCGTAAAAAGGAAATTAAGCGGGACACCTGTACCGCCCCGCTTGTAGATTTTATCCGAAGTATATTATCGCAGTCGTCCAAATCAAAATTAGCCTCATAATCGCCAAATGCCGACTGTATCTGGCTAACCAGCATTTTTGCATGGCTGCGGTTGCGTACATTGGTTTTAAATACTTCGATCATTATTATACAGGTTTATTGTATAGGTTTGGCTGCGAACAAGCCTTTATAATTAGCGCGATAGTAATAAGCCACAAATAGATCAGCCAATAGCAAGCCTATAATCATTGGTAATTGCTTAGGCTCCAAATTAGCATGGAACAGTATGATATTTATCAATATCGGGAACAAAATCACTACGGCAAGCGGTACAAAACGGCCAACAAGCAAGGCTATGCCACAAAGCAATTCTAAAACCTTAATTATAGGCAAAATCGGTACGGTACTAATGCCATCCATATACACTTTAACATTACCTGTGGGTGCCGGTTGTGGTCCGCCAAATTTAAAGAAGTAAGCCAGTGAGGCAAACACAAACATAGCACCCAATAACGTGCGAACAATGATCATTGCAATTTTCATTTTTAATTGATTTTAAGGTGAATATTCTTGTTTTTTTATTCGGGTTGGTAACAAAGCAAAACCGTACCACTATTAAATATACGACTGCTTACCAGTTTTAAAGATAAATTATTTTTCAATCCTTTAAAAAACGATGTACCCTGGCCAATAGCAACCGGATATATCATTAGTTGATATTCGTCTATCAAGCCTGCATCAGCAAGTTGCGTTACAATATTACCGCTGCCCAATACGGTCATATCTTTACCGGGTAATTGCTTCAATTTTCTAACCTCGTCAACCATATTGCTATTAACCAAAGTTGTGTTGTTCCAATCCGCTTTTTTAAGCGACCTGGAGAATACGATCTTATCCGCGCTGTTCATTCCCGTTGCAATCTCGGGTAATACCTTCATTGCATCAGGTGTTGTCCAAAAGCTTTCCATCATCTCATAAGTTACCCGGCCAAAAAGCAAGGTATTGCCCGATGTGGCTTTCTCTACAGAAAACTCAGCTTCTTCCGGGCCATGCCTGTTCCAGCTTATATCTTCATTCAAACCCTTGTAATAGCCATCCAGCGATACAAAATCAAATACTGATAATTTTTTCATTTTGTTAAAGCTTATAAAGTTGCTAAATATTCTTCCAGTTTCTCCAATATACTACCAAAGCCTTGTTGCATACTGCTCATGTTCGTTCTAAATGTTTCCATTTCTTCTTCTGGAGCGTTTATTGGGTCGACCGTTATGGTTAATTTGGTTTTACCATCCTCAAGCCCAAATGTTACCGTGTTCAACAGTTCCAACGGCCAGTTAGGCATAAATGGTGAACGTATGATATTGCCGTTCTCATCAGAAAAGCAGTTCACATACACAATTTTTTCAGGTTCAACTATGTCGCGGTAGATAAATTTACCCCATATTTCGAGGCCGTTGTCACCTTTCATTCCATAATGAAATTCGCCACCGGGTTTAAATTCCAATTTTTTTACGGTAGGCACAAATCCCTTTGGGCCCCACCAATGCACCAGGTGTTCAGCCTGGGTCCACATTTTAAATACCAACTCGCGCGGCGCATTAAACTCGCGGGTAATTACCAGTTGGGGTGTTTTTGTTTCTTGAGTCATTGTGTTTTGTTTTTAATTATAAAGTTGCCAAATAT
>Ga0206816_1043_pt2 | contig 32314 bp, 21 predicted proteins | sample Alteio_BWOrgCont_88_FD_152866 | JGI IMG/M metagenome (GOLD analysis project Ga0206816, IMG submission 152866) | Enriched cells from forest soil in Barre Woods Harvard Forest LTER site, Petersham, Massachusetts, United States -... | ecosystem: Environmental > Terrestrial > Soil > Temperate forest >... | reverse complement strand
TACGAAACCTGTGAACGCATATAAACAAATATTGATGAAGTGCCCGAAAGCCGGAGTATCCGGGAACATTTGCCACTCGATAGCAAATAAAACCAAGGACAAGGGGCGGTATAATTCATCATTGCTTGCCCAATATCCATAGCGATAGGAGGTAGAGAATAAAGTTCCGATGCCTTTCAAGCCTTGCTGCACGACATGGTTCTCTTTTATCGTGGAATAATCGTCCAATGTATAGGTATATGGAATGGTCTGGGCATAAAGCAGGAAGCTGAATACCGCAATGATGATCCCTAAGGAAAGTTTCAACTGGTTCTTGCTCTTTTTCTTTATAGTTGGCGCAGGAGCTGCGGTTTGAGATAATGCAATCTTCTCTTTCTTCGTTAATTTTTTCTGTTGTGCCATAAGTTATTCGTTTTTGAAGGGGACAAAATTAATTAATCTTTAATGAAACAAGAAACTTACAAAGAAATTACTTCTCGCCTTCTAAATCATGCCCCATCTTATCCCGCTTTGTGTTGAGATAATTCTTGTTATGGATATTAGATTTTATCTCTATCGGAACATTCTCTATAATCTCCAAGCCATAGCCTATCAAGCCAGCACGTTTGGTGGGATTATTAGACATTAATTTCATTTTTGTAACACCCAAATCACGCAGTATCTGTGCTCCCACGCCATAGTCACGCTCATCCATCTTGAAACCAAGAGCGATGTTTGCCTCAACGGTATCCATGCCTTGTTCCTGGAGTTTATAAGCCTTCAATTTATTCAATAAACCTATGCCCCTACCCTCCTGATTGATATATACAAGAACACCTTTTCCGGCATCTTCAATCATCTTTAAAGCCTTATGCAATTGTGGTCCGCAATCGCATCTGCAACTCCCGAAAATATCACCGGTAAGGCAGGAAGAATGAACTCTTACCAAGACTGGTTCGTCCTTCCCCCATGTGCCTTTCACGATAGCAAGATGTTCCTGGTCAGTATTGATTTGTTTGTAGGCAATTAATTTAAAATCGCCCCATTCGGTAGGTAAATTTACAGCAACTTCTCTTTCTATAAGGGTTTCTTTGGACAGACGGTATTTGATTAATTCTTCAATAGAGATTATCTTTAAATCAAACCGCTCTGCTATCTTAAAAAGATCTGGAAGGCGCGCCATAGTACCATTCTCATTCATTATCTCCACCAAAACTCCGGCAGATTCAAAACCTGCAAGAGCTGATATATCCACAGTGGCTTCTGTATGCCCTGCTCTTCTCAACACCCCGCCATTCTTTGCTTTTAAAGGGAATATATGTCCTGGTCTTCCTAAGTCTTCTGGTTTTGTTTCAGGGTTAATCAAGGCTTGAATGGTCTTGCTTCGATCACTTGCAGAGATCCCCGTAGTGCATCCATGTCCTAATAAATCAACAGATATTGTGAAAGGCGTTTCATGGGAAGAAGTATTCTTGGAAACCATCATATCTAATGATAATTCCTTGCATCTCTCCTCTGTAATTGAGGCGCAGATCAATCCTCTTCCATGTGTTGCCATAAAGTTTACTATATCAGGTGTTGCATTCCGGGCAGCAGTAACGAAATCACCTTCATTTTCGCGGTCTTCATCATCCACTACGATAATTACTTTGCCGGCTTTTATGTCTTCGAGGGCTTCTTCTATCGTATTTAATTTATTGTCTGTAGCTATCATAAATCTTCTTTTTATTCCAGTGCAAAATTAGCAAAATTATCGGGTATCGTAATGCCTTCTATTAATGATTGCCCTGCTTATATATTTGGTTCATAAGTCATATCTCCTGATTCTTTTCATCGTTGTGTGATAGTATGCCTTTGCATACTGCAACAAAACGATGATTATTACCCTTATTTAAAAGGTAATTCTTTTAGCATTTTGCAATATCCTTTTTCAAATTGATTTGAGTAAAAGGTGCTTAGTAATAGATTTTATTCATACCACTATATGAATAACTCTTGAGGCATGGAATTTGAAAACAGGAAAACAAAACTAAATAATATCAATTTACATTAATCAAAGAATATTAAAATGAAAAAAAGTAATCCTACCCTCGTAGCCCTTTCTATTGCCGGGCTTTCTATAATTGGCAATCCCTCTTATTCCCAAACACAAATATGGGGAATGACTGTTTCCGGCGGTGCAAATAATAATGGTACATTCGTTATGGCTGAGCCTGCCAATAATGTTTTCCATTCGATGTATTCCTTTATTGATTCCATAGGAAGCGGTCCTGTGGGGAATTTGGTATTTGCTCCCAATGGAAAATTCTATGGCATAACGCTCTTCGGTGGCTGCCAGGATAGTTGTGTTTGTTTTTCTTATGACCCCACCACAGGCATTTTTAATGACTTCCATGATTTCTACTGCAACCTTATCAATGGATATAGTTCTTCTTGTGGAATGACACTTTCGCCGGATGGATATTTGTATGGACTTTGCCCTCTTGGCGGGGCAAATGGAGCAGGAGTCATTTACAGAGTTGATCCTTCCACTGATACTTATGCTGATATATATGACTTCCCATACAGCACTGCAGGGGTCATGCCGACAGGTACATTGAAGGTGATGAATAATGGTTTGTTATATGGCATGACAAATTATATGGGGAATCAAGGTCTGGGAGTTATTTTTAATTTTAATCCTTGCGATTCTACTTATACCGAGTTGCATTCCTTTGATAGTGCCACCGGTGGGAATCCTCAATTCGGAGGCATGATTCGAGCTTCTGATGGCAAACTTTATGGGATGACTTATATGGGTGGCGCCCATTCTTATGGAACGATTTTCAGTTATGATACCACCACGAATACCTACGCTGATGTTCATGATTTCGACAGTCTATCGGGAGCTTTTCCTTATGGTGGTTTGATTCAGGCTAAAGACCGCAATCTCTATGGGATGACCTGGCATGGCGGTGCCTATAACAAAGGAACCATTTTCAACTTTGATATATTCACAGGAGTTTATACCGATTTAGTTGACTTCAATGGTGCTAATGGTGCTTATCCTCAACGCGATTTATTGCTTGCAAGTAATGGTAAACTATATGGTGTCACTGCTTATGGCGGTGCCACGAATCAGGGTGTAATATTTGATTATAACATCTCCGCACATCTCTATACGGTGTTAATAAATATGCAAGACAGCATCGGATACAATCCCGATTGCGTATTGATTGAAACCCCTGCAATAGTGCCGGGAATGGCATCTATCACCAAGAAAGAAATCATCAGTATCTTTCCCAATCCCTCGACTGCTTTGATAACCATACATCAATCAACTTATTGTGCCAATCAACAATTAATGATTATCGATATTTTTGGTAATACCATCTATCAGCAAAATCTTATAGGAAATGATAATAACATAGATGTCTCCAACTGGGGTGAAGGTGTTTATTTTTATCAGATAATAAATGAAAACGGAATCTGGCGAGGGAAGTTTGTCAAAGCATAAGACTGGAACCACAAATTAGAATTTAAAGGATATAATAGCGATACGAGTTTTCATCGTCTTGTTGCTGCTCCTGAAAAGTCGCAATCACAAGACGATGAAAGAAATTAGAAGCCCATCAATATAGAAAACTGGATAGGTGGGAAGCTCCTGTATATTCCCGGTAAATATCAACCATTTTACAACCTTTAAATCATAATTCAGTTGATACCAGTCATGAACTACTACACTCTTGTCCCCATCCACTACTCCATTAATCAGAAGCAAAGCACCATTATAATGAATGAAGGTAATTATGAGTTATAAATTATAATTCAATTCGTGACGTGGCTTCCTTTTTCCGGAATCCTATGTTCGTTTAGCCTATATTATTTTGATTTGCCATAAGATTTTAGGCTTAAAGTCATGAACTCCTGAAACATAATTTCTCCTTTCAAGGGTTTAATAAAAAATGACTGTCTGGTTATTTATACCAACAATATAATTACAATATAAAAACTGTGAAGGCTTGTCATGACAAGCCTTCACAGTTTTTATATTGTAAAACAATTTGAGGTATATACAAACCGACAGTCATTTATTTTAATATCCAACCATTACCCTTGAATTTTAACTTTTCATTATTTAGATAAGTGACTCAAGTTTCAAGTAAAAACAAAGAAACGACTAAAAGAAAAAGCTGTGAGGAACTCTGTCAATGATGAATTTCTCCCTCTCCCAACCCTTCCAACAATATAAAAGACGATAAGTTACTCGAATGAGATGATAAGATACTCAAATGAAACGATAAGATACTCAAATGAAACGATAAGATACTCGAATGAGACGATAAGGTATTCGAATGAAACGATAAGATACTCGAATGAGACGATAAGGTATTCGAATGAGACGATAAGGTGTTCGAATGAGACGATAAGATACTCGAATGAGACGATAAGGTGTACAAATGGTCTCATTTGTTACTACGATGAGCTGATAAGGTGATGAAATGATGTGTAAAGATTTTTTATCCTCTATTTCAGTATATTTATAAAAAATGACTGCCTGGTTATTTATACCAACAATATAATTACAGTATAAAAACTGTGTAAACTTGTCATTCCTGTAAAAGTCACTTAATTCGGTAACAAATTTATAAATTTTAATTTATAAATTTGTTACCGAATTAAGTGACTTTTACAGGAATGACAAGACAAAATTTGGTTTATACAAACCGACAGTCATTTAATAAAATATCTATTACAAATTGATCAAAAAATGGCAAGAGAAAAATCACTCTGATATTTTCTTTAATCCCTGACAAATTTTTTAATAGTAAAATAATCTTGAAATACAGCCCTGATTACATACACTCCCGGCGATAAATCAGAGACATTAATGATCGTTATTTCATTTGTTACCGCTAAGGATTTTAGTTCTCTCCCCATCACATCCATTATTTGTAATGTAACCGGAGAACCGTTATAGGGTAAGGAAACGGCTATCGTATTATTGCTGGGATTAGGATAAATAGTCATTGTCGTTGAAGATGAATCTCGGTATTCCATCGGGGTTCCTTTTCCAAGATAAATTATAGTACTGAAATCATTCATTGAATCAATACTGCAAGTCCCGGTACCTGCTCGTAACGTTAATTTATAAGTCCCGTCAGCACCGAATTTAATTCCCCCATGATGAGTGGTATCTCTTGCAAAGGCATGTACATCGAAGGTTCCATAAGTGGTCAGGCTTGTAATGTCATTTAAACTCAACCAGCCTGAGGCTGCATTCCCAATAGGATTTAAAAAGTAATCACATTTTTGCACGGTAAAGAAATAAGACATATTGCAGGTGATACTATTAGGCGAATAAAGCCTGAAATACTCTTTACCGGTGCAACAATCAGGACCCGGACATGTCTCTGTGCAATGCCTTGGTGGAGAATCGCTCGCCCACACCGTGAAGGTGCTATTAACAAGAGAACATGGCTCGATATATATTATTTTTACTTCTTGGCTCAAGGAATCGCCAGACATAATTTTGATGCGGTAATAGTTCCCGCAATCCAATGAAATATTATTTGTCTGACAAAAACTTCTAAGATCATATCTCCCTAAAAAATAATAATAAGGTCCTGTGCCAGCCATGTATTGATTCCACACCGAAACCTCCACCCCACTTGGGTTTCCTGATATATCGCACTGCTGAATGGAGACATAATAAGCATTGGTACAAAAGGAACATGCGCTGCCATCCAAAAAAATACTTTGTCCGTTTTTAATAGTAATTGGCATCGGAAAAGCACTGCTGTCTCCGTTAATCATAAATGAAATATTGTTATTGCAAGGGTTAATATAAATGACTTGCCGGGTATTGATGGCAGTATCTCCGGTCGCAAGTTTTATCAGATAATAATTACCATATTGAAGAGGGAAACTGTTCCCATTACATAAATATTCAATATCAAAACCGGAAATAAAATTCATTGCAGCTGGAAGTATCCATTCGGATATTTTATTGCCGGAAACAATACCTGAAACATCACATTGCTGAATAGAAATAAAGAAACTATCAGAGCAAGAAACAGAGTTTGAAGCATCCAAAATTATCCTTGGTTTAAAATAATTATTTGTAATATTTATAGGAACAGGAAAGGTCGTTTCATTCATTCCATTAATCTTAAAACTCACTGCATTAATGCATGGAGAAAGAAAAATATATTGATCAGATTCTGTCCAGGGCTTATCTCCGGCAAGTTTAATTCTATAATAATTTCCAGCGAGCAGATTCAATCCATTTGATTGTGCGAAAGCATTAACATCAAACTGCGCAATGCTGTCAATCTGGCTGCTATCAAGCCATCCCGATGCTTCTATACCAGAAAGATTTCCATTGATATCACAATTCTGAATAGAAATAAAATAAGCCGTATCAGGCATATAGCTTTGTGAAGCGTTGATATAAACAGGCAAGGTATTCGAATAAGGAACATTAATGGGGTTTTGGGGAATAAAGCTTTGTTGATTATTGATCGTAAACGAAGGTGCAGATACCAAATAATCAGGTCTTTGATACACTCTGATGTAATCTATCTGCATGGCATTGGGATAGATTTCCGGAAGATTCAAATCATAACCCGCAGTACTAAAATCAAACCCGGTACCCGCAGTTAAGTGCATTGCAGAATTTGGAATAAGGACACTATCCTTGGTAGTTTGAACTCTCACTGGCACATTATCAATAAACCAAATTATCTTATCAGGATCCCACATCATGGAATAGGTAACCCATGTATCACCAAAGGTTTGTCCAGGCAAAGAATACATCCATTTGCCAAGAGAAGGAGAAATCGTTTTTCCTCCGTAGCCATAATGATTTGACATTACCAGATCATCACCGACACCATACTCGAAAACATCAATTTCATTCCAGGCACTATGCGAATTCCGCTCTCCCAACAGCCAAAATGCGGGCCACATCAAATGACTCTTAGGATTCTTACAACGAATTTCAAAGAAGCCATACGTCCAGGAAACCCCATTTGGCAGGGACTCTGGAAGCGTGTCATTATCACAAAGATCAGTTTTTATTTGAGCACTTGAGAAATACTTGGTAATATATCCATAAGGTTCATTCAAACCGGCTTCACGCTTTGTAATAAGACTTAAGGAAGAAGAATCGAAGGAATAATTTGCATCAATGAAATAATATGGATTATTATCAGGACCAATAGTACCACTACAAAAAGCGTTACTCCAAACACTGCTTTTGGAACCATTGAATTCATCATCAAACACTAAACTCCATCCGGGTTTACCAATTGGATTTATCAATGTTTGTGAGGGATGCAGATCTATGTATTGGTTTTGTTGGCAGAATGTAATCTTATAGAATAAACAAAAGATAATTAAAAATATGCAGTTTAGTATTCTTATTAAAGTAGTTCTTTTGTTCATTGATATTTCTTCAAACTATCAAATTAAACGTACTTTAGTTGTCCTTATTGCAAAGCCAACTAAATGTCAGGAAACTTAAAAAAGTTCCTTAAAAAATATTGAAAACGGATTTATTACTTCGACCTAAGGTAAACAAAAGGAATAATCATCTCCTCCATCGAAACACCTCCATGCTGGAATGTATTGGTATAATAATTCACATAATAATTGTAGTTATTAGGATAAGCAAAAAACTTATCTCCCATCGCAAATACATAGGCACTGCTCAAATGTAATTTAGGCAACATTGCATCTTCCGGTTTCTTGATTTCAAAGACTTCGTTCTTTTTATAATTAAGATTCTTGCCTTGTTTGTATCGAAGGTTTGTGTTGGTATTTCTGTCACCAACAATCTGGATAGGTTCCTTGACTTTAATCGTGCCATGGTCAGTGGTGATAACCAATTTAATTTTCTTGTCAGCAATCTTTTTCAAAGCTTCAAACAATGGTGAATGTTCAAACCATGAAAGAGTTATAGAACGATAAGCAGCTTCATCATCTGCAAGTTCGCGAAGGACCTCCATTTCAGTCCTTGCATGAGAAAGCATATCAACAAAATTATAGACTATGACATTAAGTTGGTTTTGCATCATATTGCCAATGTTATCCACCAAATCTTTACCTGCTACATGGTTGGTAATTTTGGTATAAGACATCTTGAAATTCTTCCGCAGTCTTTGAATTTGATCGGCAAGGAATTGTTCTTCATAAAGATTTTTACCTCCTTCATCCTCATCATTGCTCCACATCTTTGGGAACCTTGTTTCAATCTCTGATGGCATCAAACCTGCGAAAAGAGAATTACGTGCATACTGTGTAGCAGTAGGGAGAATGCCATAGTATGAATCCTCTTCAACAAGTTTAAAATACTCAGTGATTAATGGCTGAATCACCTTCCATTGATCATATCTAAGATTGTCAATCAACAAGAAGAAAAGAGGTTCTTCAGTATTTTCAAGCAAAGGAAAAACTCTTTTACGCATCAATGTATTGGACATTACCGGAGCCCCGTCATCAGGTTTCCTGACCCAGTTGGTATAATTCTTTTCCACATATTTACAGAAGAGATTATTGGCTTCGTTCTTTTGCATGGTAAGGATTTCATACATGCTTTCATCCTGACTTTTTTCCAATTGAAGTTCCCAATAGATTAACTTCTTATAGACTTCAGCCCATTGTTTATAATCCATCCTGTCACCCAGAGACATCCCTATCTGACGAAACTCCTGTTGATAATCCATATTAGTCTTTTCGCTTATGAGACGTTTGTTTTCCAAGTTCTTTTTAATAGCCAATAAAATCTGATTAGGATTAACAGGCTTAATCAAAAAGTCAGCAATCTGTGAACCGATAGCTTCATCCATAATATGTTCTTCTTCGCTTTTGGTAATCATAATTACAGGAACATCAGAATAAATTCTTTTGATGCCTGCAAGTGTTTCCAAACCTGACTTACCAGGCATATTTTCATCTAAGAAAACAATGTCAAATGCCTTGGTCTTCATTAAATCCAGTGCGCTGTCTCCATTGTTGGCAGTAGTAACATCGTAACCTTTTTCTTTAAGAAACATAATGTGTGGCATCAACAAATCAATCTCATCATCTGCCCAAAGGATTTTTATCTTTTCCATATATCTATTTGTAATTAATTTAGGGTGAAATATTCTCTTTAACGCAAACAAACGAATTATATTAGGGATGAAAAAATTACCAAAGAAATACATACCATGAGCTACTCTCTCGAAAAAAATATGTCAAAATATTTGCGCAACCGAATAATTGCGTATATTTGCAGCCGATTAGTTGCATATAACTTTATAAAAACAATGAGAAGAGACGTATTCCAGGCAATTGCAGACCCAACACGCAGAGCGATATTAGCATTGATTGCCCTACAGTCAATGACACCAAATGCAGTGGCAGAACACTTTGATACCAGCCGACAAGCAGTATCAAAGCATTTAAAAATATTGACAGAATGCCAGTTGCTGAAACAAGAAGAATCTGGCAGAGAAATCTACTACCACATCAATGCAAAAAAGATGAAAGAAGTCGCCGACTTCATAGAACCCTTCCGCAAACTATGGGACGACAGGTTTAATAAATTAGAATCCACAATGAAGAAAATCAAATCAAAAAAATAATATAATATGGAACAGAAAACAAAAGTCAATGCCGAAGAAGGCAAACAAGAATTAGTAATCACAAGAGAATTTGATCTCCCAGTAGAATTACTCTTTAAAGCATTCGCCCAGCCCGACCTTGTTGAGGAATGGATGTCAAACCCTTATTCCACAGCCAAAGTGCTGAAGTATGAAGGCAAGAAACATGGCAGTTATCAAATGGAATCAACCGATGCAAACGGAAAGGTCGTCTTCCGCTCCAATGGCGTAATCCATGAGTTCATTCCCAACCAAAAAATCACTCGCACCTTTGAAATGGAGAATGCCCCATTTGGTGTCCAGCTTGAGATTTACGAATTCCAAAAACTCACAGACGACACCAGCAAACTCAACATGCACGTGATTTATGAATCCACAGCATTAAGAGACCAAGTCCTCAAGCTCCCCTTTGCACAAGGCATAAGCATGGCACACGACAGAATTCAAGAAATCATAAACAAATTAAAATAATATACTATGGAAAAGAGAAACAAAATTATTTATTGGGTAGCCACAGCCCTCTTTACTGTAGGCATGTTATCAAGTGCCATTCAGCAATTGATGCACACAGATGCAATCGCTGAAATAATGAAACCATTAAATTACCCCGACTATTTCATCAGCATCCTCGCCACCTGGAAAATCCTCGGAGTAATAGCAGTATTAATTCCACGATTCAAATTGGTAAAAGAATGGGCGTATGCAGGCTTCTTCTTCCTAATGACCGGTGCACTGATCTCGCATCTGGCAAGCGGAGACTATGCCATCAAGGCAATTCTCGGACCACTATTCCAAACAATTTTTATAATAGTATCCTGGTATTTCAGACCCGCAGACAGAAAAATCAACATAACCATTACGGAATAAATCATAAAAATAATCTTCATCGTCGTGTTGCAGCACCCCGGAAAAGGTGGTCACACTGCGATGAAAGAAAAGATGCACCGCATAATTTAATCAACTTTCTTTTTTGTAATTTTACATCCCAATAAAATGCAAAAAATATGAATGCAATTAGAAAAACAATTAAGAGAGAAGGTAACGAACTTAGGATAGTTTTGCCTGATGATTTTAAGGCGGAAGAATTCGATGTAATTGTTCTCCCCAAAGAAGAACCTGTTACTGCTAAGGAAGAGTTTAACATAGATGAATACCGCAAATCTATCATTGATTTCTATGCAAATTACCAAGCCGATTTAACCAATTTCAAATTCAACAGAGACGAGCTTTATGACCGATAAACTCGAATTTATAGACTCAAATATTCTTGTCTATCTTGTAGATAAATACCCTACAAAAAAAACGAAAGCAGAGTACCTGTTGATGCCTAATTTAATTATCAGTACTCAAGTTATAGCTGAAAATGTCAATGTCTGTCTCAAGAAATTAAATTTTACAAAAGAAGAATCCTTTGCTCATGGCAAAACATTAATTGACAAACTTACGGTAGTACAAATAAAAATATCCACAGTCGAATCCGCATTCATCCTCTCAAAGAAATACCAACTTGGCTGGTGGGATAGCTTGATTGTAGCCACTGCCATAGAGAACAATTGTGAAACCCTCTATTCCGAAGACATGCAAGACGGTTTGGTAATAGAAAAAACATTGACTATTGTTAATCCTTTTCTTTAAATAAATATAATTCCCAAATAACAAAAAATTTATACCTTCGCATCCCCAATAATTAATAATTATCCCAAACAATTAAATCAAAAGTAAAATGGCAAAAACAAACATTTATCTAAACTTCATGGGCAACACCGAAGAAGCCTTTAATTTCTACAAAACTGTTTTTAATACAGAATTTGCAGCCCCGATTATGTATCTGAAAGATGCACCACCACACCCTGGTATGCCGCCCCTTTCAGAAGAAGAACGCAATAAAGTAATGCATGTATCCCTACCTATTTTGGGAGGCGTAAACATTATGGGTACCGATATGCTTGAAAGCATGGGACATAAACTAAAGGTAGGCAACAACTTCACTATCCAGCTTGAACCCGATACCAAAGAAGAAGCCGACAAATTATACAATGCCCTCTCCCAAGGAGGCAGTGAAAACGTCGCGCCCCATGACGAATTCTGGGGCTACTGGGGCGTTTGTCTCGACAAATTCGGCATCCGTTGGATGTTCAATGTCATGAAACAAATTTAAAGATACAATTTTCTCTCCAACAACCTCCCGCCGAACAAGTCGAGGCAAAGTGCGCTCTTTGCCTCGACTTGTTACGACAGGTAGGGTTAAAGGGAGCACTTTGCCTCAACTTGCCAGGACAAGTTTGTCCAAAGTGCTCCCTTTGCCTTAACTTATCGTGTCAAGTTGAGGCAAAGTGCTCACTTGAACCCAACTTGGACGGCGGGAGGCTATCAAAGTGCTCACTTTGGTACAACCTGCAATGACAAGTTGTACCAAAGTGAGCTGATAAACAGCATTTTATATTTATAATAGAATATTTGCAAAAAAACAAAATAAGCATCTGACTGCAGAATATCCATAGTGCTGTATCATTCTATTAAATGACTGTCGGTTTGTATAAACCAAATTTTGTCTTGTCATTCCGACGAAGGAGGAATCCTATCATATAATGAATAAGATTCCTCCTTCGTCGGAATGACAAGTTTACACAGTTTTTATACTTTAATTATATTGTTGGTATAAATAACCCGACAGTCATTTTCTATTATTTTTGGTAAAGCTGCTTATCGCATCAAATACATCTTCCCGATGCCATGACTAATCCATTGATCGGCACCCGAAGCAAGCTGATCAATCATTTGCCCATTGAGGCGGGTAACGATTCGATAGAAATAAACACCATTGGCAAGTTGGTCGCCATATTGATCTTTGCCATTCCAGGCATATTGGGTAATGTTTCTACCGATGTGAATGGGTCCTAATTCATCCTGCATAATTTCTCGAATGACATGCCCGGTGACGGTCATTATCTGAATCTTGAAATAAGTAGGCAGTTGGGAGCCGGTCAGCGTAAACACAAATCGAGTCGAGGTAGAGAAAGGATTGGGATAGTTGAGGATTTCGGTGATAGATTCATGATTGATAACTTCAAAACTTATCTTATAATCATTCGCCCCGCTATAATTATGAGAGCGGTCTATCGCCTGAACATCCAATGTATAAATGCCGTCTTGAAGGATCGGTTCATAAACTATCTTGAAGCTGTTATTCGGCATCTGGGCAGGTGTCCAGCCCATCCTCGTGCGGTCGAGAGGAACGGGAGAATTGCTTTCAAACCAAAGTTTTGAGATGGTACCCGACGGGCTGATCATAGTAACTTGAAAGAGGCTCGTATCATTCAGCGCAAGATATTTATTCTCATCCGTGAGCTTGATGACGATGTCCGGCTTTGCAGATACAATATCATTATTCAAGATATGCACACCGTCAAAAGTAACATCAAGAATCGGGTTGATAACGTCTTTACTGACCTTGAAATCTATCTCTCCGAGGTTATTGAAATGATATTGTTCTATCGGGCTGTTCAATGGATTCGCCTCAATCCAGAAACTATTCAAGCCCGCAAAGTTTTGTGTGGAATCATAAACCACAGAAGCCATCACAGTATCGCCGACATTCATCTTTTTCTTGGTTTGCGATTGCAGATTATGCCTTACCCTGTTCTGATCATAGACATAGAAACTCACGTGGAGACTATCCGGCATATTGTAATTGCTGATGTTTTCGATGCAGGTCATGAACTTCAAAGTATCGCCGCCCGTCAAAGGATTCTTGTAGAATGAAAACCCTTTAGAAGGATTCAACGCCACATCGGGCACTCCGTCATAATAAATCTGCCACTTGTTCATCTGCGGAGGAGTGCGCAATGCAGTGTCCTGAAGGTACGCCTGCAACTCCAGGAAAGGATAAGTAGTAGCACTGATAGAAGCAAGATTCGTATCAGTAATATTTACAGGCAAATCTCTGATGAGTGTATCGGTATTTCCGGTAACGGAATTAAAACCCATCAGTCGAAGATAAACATAGTCCTTAGAAATATAAGGAGCCTCGATAGGATGTTCCTTCCAATGCAATGAAGACCATTTGGAAGCAGGACCAATGACTGTGGAGTTGATTGTTCCATTTGTCCATTCTCCGTTGAGAGAATAATTGAGAACAAAAGGAGTATTGTCATGTGCGTTTTTATATGACACTTGAGTCAGGTTATTATGACATTTCTGTGTAAAGAATATATAAGGCTGCCCATTTAGCATTTGGGTAACATGATGATCACCGAGATTATAAATGGCTGCTTTAAGATTAATTGGAAGGCTTTGGAATGGAACACTATCAACACTGATTAATAAAATAAAATCACCACATGGAATTGAATCATTTAATGTTTGTGCTAATGCATTCATGTATGAAGGAGAATTGTTATAGATAAACCAAGCTTGTGGACGAGAGCGACCACAACGCCCTCCACCAACAGGATAATTCTCACAACCTAAATTATGTTTATCATTATACCAAGGAGCTAATGTTAAAGAATCAATAACCACAAGATAAAGCCCGGCATCACACCCTTGGTAATCTCCTCCTTCATTGTTTACAGTATAAGCTGGTTGACCAGATGGAGGATAAAGTTGATCATAGACTTGCAAAGAAGCGACATTAGTAACAAAGTCCCATTTGCGCATGGGTTTATTATAGACCACATCAGTATCGCTGTCATATTTGAACTGGAAGAAATGAGCTTGAGACCAGCCGGTCTTATTGGGAATGTATATGAAAGAAAACTCCTTCCACTTGAATAAACTGTCAACAGTAGCATGAGGACTTACTCTCCAGAAATAAACAGTGGAATCTTTTAGAAAAGGATAGGGATTAGCCCAGTTTACCACACCACCGGATTGAGTAATGCGAGTAGTCCTCAGCATCGGGCTGTTATACGCATCCGTAGTATCAATCTGGAAATCGTAAGTAGCAGATGGCGCAAATGGATTAGAAGTACAGGCTTTCAGAACAAGGCTGTCCTTGTGGGGAACGATAGCATAATTCGTAGGGAAGACAGGTGCGATATCAGGAGATTGAATAAATAAAGTAACAGTGGTGGAGTTGTTGGTTTCGTTTAATTCATGGATGAGATTAGTATTATCTAAGTTTACATAAAAAGTATTTAATCCTAAGCCATTAAACTGATCCACAGGCAGGCTAATGGTAATCGTATCACGATAATTACAGCCATGCACAAGGATATTAGTATCCTTGACAATGCCGGTAGGATAAGTCCTCCTTACCAAAATATAAAACGAATCTGTCGGAGCAATAGCTCTTCCCTGGTTCACACAGATGACCGTCATTTGGAAGGTATTCATTTCGGAGGTAACAGGATAAGGACTGAAAATTACATTCTGTGTATTCATCACCAAATCAGGAAGCTTGGGCGACGCGATGACAACCGCCGGGTCTCCATGCAAGGTCATCTCAAGACAAATTTCCCTGTAATTTAAATTATTTGAATCAGAATCAATAGTTGCTTTAATACACCTTCCAATGCTGTTACCGTAATTAGTGGTTGCAATCTCACTATATAATTCGGTAGTGTAATCGAATAAATTATCAGGATAGGCTGCTGTGCTTGGACCTAAAAACGCAATTGCTCCTGCTACCTGACCATAATTATTAATATCTATTACGAATTGTTCATCAAATCCTACTGATGGCTCATCAATATCTCCTACCAGGCAAGAATTAGCAATCACTAAAGGAAAGTTTGGTTTATTTTGGTAGGTACTTGGAGGAGCAGTACTAATTTGAAATCCTACCGGACCGGCAGCATGACTAAAGAAAGTCATTATGGAAACACCACTGTTTATTTGGTTTTGGAGGCTGTCAGATTGATTAATTGAAATAACATTATTGGAAGTTAATGTATATGCTGTAACATTACCACCAAACCAGGGTGCCTCAATGATCCCTGCATAAATACTAAAGTAATTTAAAATTTCCTGGTCTAATTGATTATCGGTACCCCCTCCGAAATGAAGAACTTGTTTCTCCCATTCACCGATAGGGGCTGTTTCATATAATTTGACTTTTGTTAAATAGGTTTGAACATCTGCATTCGATTGAGCAGCTAATCTACCGGTAGGAAGCGCAGGGTCAAAAACACTGTTGTTAAGAATTCTGCTTGTAAATAGATTATCGCTGGTAGGGAAACCGAAAGCAGGTACTAAATTCTTTGCATAGTTAGCACTGTTATCAACAACATTAGGATTATTATTTCGGGTTATTGCAGAGTAAACAGCTTTACCAAGTAAAAATAAATATTGAGGAGGATGATTAGACCAATTAGCAAAAGTATATGCAATAAAATTCCTGATGGCGAGAGGATGTTTTTGAATTCCCCATGCGAATTGATTATATAATTCATCAACATCAACAACGACAGAATGCAGGGGAGCACGATAAGAAGCATAAGCATTTGCCTGACTCCATAAACTTTTATGAGTGATTATTATATATGCAGAATCTGTTTTCTGAAATGCACCATAATAATTGAAGTTGATGAAGCGAGAATTATTAGTATCATTAACCGGAGTGATTCCAGAGATACCCATGATGCTATCAGTCAAAGTTATATAACATGTTTTATTACCCCCATTTGAAACAAGCCCATAGAGCGTATTAGAATTATTAACCAATGAAACCCTTCTTCCATTAGTAACATCAAACAGAATATAATTACTCAAAGGATTATTGGTGAAGGTAGTGAGTTTCAAAAGTGCTTCAGAATTGAATGAATCATCAGGAAGCACGAACTTGTATGTTTTAGGAAAGTTTTCATTTGAAAAATCTAAAGTATGGGGATAAATAAAATCATAGTAATAGACGGACTGATATTGGGCATTATCATTTCCTGCATCAACTGACGATGTAATAACTGTGTTTGAAGTCCCTATGATTGAATTTGGAATATTAAAATTCCAACGATTAAAATAATAGCTTGGAAATGTATCATCTTTAAGAAGAGAAGAATTAAATTGAACAGTAGTACGCTGACAACAAGTGAAATTTGTGGGGCTTCCAGATCTTCCAGCCATTGCAGTGCTCAAACTGCCATTAGGTCCGCCACTATATTTATTTGGAACATTAAATGTAAAAGAATTATTATAACCTTTACTAAACATAGGACTGCAAAAACCCTCACCTGATGTATAATCCGGTTCTAAATCATTATCCGAATCCAAATAGCTGCCGACATTATAATCAGTAATGTATTCTTGAAATATCTCCCTCTGAAAATAATTAACAGGAGTATGAGCCGAAAAACTTGTATCATTCTGAATTGTAAATCTCAAGCCTGTATTTACTATTGAATTGGGGAGCCAGGTCAAGAAATAAATAGCGGTATCGGTGAATAAACTATACCTGATATTGGGTTGCGCATTTCCATCAGGAACAGATGTGTAATCATCAACATAGAGGTTTGAATCTAACTGCCCGTCATTACCTTGCCCATAAAATTCAATGTAACCACCTGCTGTTAATGGAGACGTAGAGTTATTAGAAACAAATATCGGTTGCTCAACTCCTTTGTAGAATAACTGATATTTATTAGCAGGAATAGAACCTACATTAATATTTGCTGCTAATAAATTCGAGTAGGTAATATGATAAATTCCTTCTTTAGTGATCGGTATTTTATAATACTGCTGATCTGATAAAGGTCCGCCGGAAGTAAAGTTTATCCAGGAATTGTAGGCAATGTAATTTGATTTTTGGGAACGAGCAACTGAAGTGTTTTTTGAATGTGATGCCAACGGCTTTTGCTGACAAAATGCTGAAAGAGATAAAAGTGAAAAGATAAAGTATGTAATTAGTTTTCTCATTTCTTATGTTTATAGAAATCTAATTTCAAAGAGAAAACATTGGAGTACAATCCTGCATCGGTAGCTGTGTTGTTAGCACCAATTCCATTCAGATTGGTGAGCGCGTAATCAATTGTAAGGTTCTTGATTTTAATTCCGATACCCATACTCGGCTGGTAGGTGCGAGTCAGGGTGCCATCGAAGTTCGTTACCTTTTGAATATTCCCAACTCCAGCCCGCAGAAAAAGAAAATTATTATAACCTATTTCAATGCCGAGATGCGGGTCAATACTCACTGGATTTCCACTTACTAAAACATTTCTCTGACCATCAAATGTTACATCCATTCCCAGTTCAGGCATTGCTGTTAATTTTCCATAAATATGAATTTGATTTCCTATTCCCAGCAATAGTTTTGGAAGCGTGATTTCTAAAGAATTTGTTGGGATGTCATTACCCGTGGCTGCGAATGTTGCTGCCAGATCTGAGGTGTTATAAGACCATGCATTGAATGTTGTAGTAATATCTCTGAACATAGCTCCGAACTTCCAGTTACCAGTCTGATATTGCATACCTGCATCTAATCCAAATCCCCATGAATTAGCAAAGGGACCAACATTCTGATAAATGATTTTTGCATTAGCACCATAAGTCAAACCAATGTACTTCGACTTGCGGGCATAAGAAAACATAAAAGCATAATTAGACACAGAAAAGGAAGTGATATTATTGTAATTAACATTCCCCGCAGCATCAACCAAATTGAGGGTATTAGGAATATCATCAACTCCAAAACGAATAAGGGTAAAGGCGATCACGCTGCTTTTATCTAATGGTGTAGCCACACAGCCATAGTCATATTTTGCAATTCCGGCAAAGTATTCCGAGTGCATCGCAGCCACTTGCAAATTACCCTGAATGTTGGTCAATCCCGCAGGATTCCAATATCCTGCCGTAGCATCATTCACAGAAGCAATTACAGAATTTGACATTGCCAAAGCCCTTGCTCCAACACCTATTGAAAGAAACTCATTGCTATACTTAGGAGCCTGTGCCGATACCATAATTGGCATTAAACCGATGATAAGAACTGCTATTCCTAAACAATGTACCTGTGTTTTTTTAATCATACTATTAGTTTTTATTCCAATCATTAACGCAATTCCTTTTCTTTTGTTTTAGGGCTTTTTAACCTTCAATAGCTACTATAATATCACTGCAATTTTTATTCAGGCAACAAAATTACGAATTCTTTTTGGAATAGAAAAATTTATTCCCTGGAAAGCTGGCAATACGCTTAATTATAGAAACGAAAATTTTCCGTCTAAAAGGGTGCTATAATGACCGCACAATGCATAGAAACCCTCTCAATGCATTAACCCATATTCTTCCAGTGTTAGTTGACTACACACATCTTGGCAAATACCAAAATCATTGCTGAAAATAACACTAATTTAAATTGGTAATCACGAACTCACGTTACAAATAGCATTGATAATCATAACTGTTATTCCCGAGTATGCCGCTGTAAAATGATTTTCCAGGACGGTAAAATGATTTTCTATGACGGAATAAAGGTTTTCCATGACGGTAAAATGGTTATCCGTGACGGTAAAATGATTTTACAGCGTGGAAGCAGTCCAGTCCATCCCGATAAATGATTTTCTCGTCATGGAAAATGATTTATCATGACGGAATAATGATTTTACATGACGGTAAAATGGTTTTCCCACACGGAATAAGTGTAGAACAGCGGAGGAAAATGATTTTACATCGGTTGGAAAAGTCAATAAAAGTCGGAAGATATGAGATAGAAATTCCATCTCACATCTTCCATCTCACTTTTACTGCACCACTATCTTGCTTTGCAATAAAGCATCTTTATTTTGAAGAAGCACCATATAAATTCCCTTTGCCACTGTTGAAAGATTCAACTGGAATTGATTCTCGCCGATAGTCGAAGTAAGAGCATATTGCAATACGCATCTGCCTGTTACATCCATTAATCGAATGGTATAGGCTTCTTCGATGCCCGCAGTAAAGGCAATGGTAACATGATCATTTGTCGGGTTTGGATAGACATTGAAAGCATAATCTATGTTGTCAGTTTCTCCTTCTTCTAACCTTGCCAATGTGGTGAATGTTTGCGATGCACTGAAGCCTGAATTGATAGAACCGCTGGCATTGCAATTGGTTTGAATCTGCCAGTCATACTGGGTATTATGTGTCAAGCCAGAGAAGGTATAGTGCGTGTTTGGAGTAATAGTATGATTCGTCCAGACATTTTGATTATGCTTGCTGATTCTTAGCGTGAATCCATAATAACAAGTTGGTTCCATCCAATTTGCCATGCCGCCTGTTGCGGAGATATTAGTAGTTGAGAAGGTAGTAGGAAGACTGCAACTGCTTGTGGCAATAAGAGAAGTCGTTCCGGTGCAGCCATTCGTGCTTAAAACCGTTACGGTATAGGTTCCTCCGGTATTGATTGTAATGGCTTGGGTGGTAGCTGCGGTGCTCCAATTATAGGTGGAATAAACCGAACTGACAGTAAGTGTTGCATTACCGCCACCACAAATATTCGAGAGATTTGTTGGAACAATAACAGGTGTCGGATTTATCTGGAATGTTACGGAATGATGCGCCGTAGCAGTACAATTGGCACCATTGGATACGGTAACATAATAGATTCCGGTAGCAAGAATATTGAGCGATTGAGTGGTAGCTCCCGTACTCCAGAGGTAGGAATTATAGGTAGTATTAGTTGATAATGTAACATTGGTTCCAGTACAAACTGATGTAGCTCCTGTAATCGTAAGCCCTGTAATGTTGGGGGAAATAGTTACGATAACATTATTAGAAATTCCGGTGCAGCCTTGCGGAGTTGTTACAGTTACCTTGTAGGTATTTGCTGTTGTTACTATGAGGTATTCGTTGGTTGCGCCGGTACTCCAGTGATAGGATGAATAAATTCCGGCATCAAGGGTTACAGAGCCTCCTGCACAGAAAGATGTCGGTCCATTTGGAATAACAATCGGGGAAGGAGGAGGAAGTTCTGTTACAGCAATAGAATTTGAACTCGTACATCCTCCGCTTGCTGTAACTGTTACGGTATAAGTTCCTGTGGTGGTTGCGGTAATTGATTGCGTTGTTGCACCATTGCTCCACAGGTAATTGGTATAAGAATTTCCTGCATTTAATCCAACAGAGCCACCGATGCAGAAAGAAGTAGGTCCATTAGGAGTAATGACAGGGTTAGGATTTGCAAACACATCAACATTAATACAAGTTGCGCCCGTACAACCATTGGCATCAGACACGGTAACGCAATAAGGCTCGGAACCAAAGACGGTAATGGATTCGGTTGTTTCGCCGGTAACCCAGTTATAAGTAAGATAGGAACCTGCATCCAAGGTAACAGAACCGCCTGAACAGAATGTAGTAGGTCCATTGGGAATAATGGTTGGATTAGGGGAAGGGTTAATGGTAACAAATGTTGAAGCCACCCCGGTACAACCATTTCCATCCATAACAGTTACCTGAATATATCCTCCATTGGTGGTAGTGGTGGATTCAGTAGTATCTCCGTCAGACCAAATGTAGGAGGAATATGAACCTGTACTTAATGTAAAAGGACTTCCGGCACAAGCACTGGTAGGACCTGTTATAGTTGGAGTAGGATTTGGATTGACGGTAATTAATACGGAAGCCGTTCCGGTGCATCCGATGTCATTGGTAACTGTTACAACATAATTATTGCTTGTAGAAACATTGATTAATTCTGTTGTATCCCCTGTATTCCAAAGGTAGGATGTATAAGTTCCAGGATCAAGATATACGCTTCCGCCTTGACAGAAAGTAGCATTGCCATAAACATAAATAGAAACATTGCTTTGTGGAATGGAATCAACTTCCAAAGTAGCAGTACCCGGACATCCGTTATTATCGGTAATTGTAACCGCATAATCACCATCCGAAGTAACCGTAATGGTTTGAGTGGTATCTCCGGTATTCCATGAATAAGCTGTTATTTGATTATAAGAATAAGCCCCCAATGTTACTGTCTCACAAAGAGCCGATGAACTATTCAGATTGATGTAAGAATAGGGCACATCAAAGATAGTCAAGTAGGTATTGGCATTGCCTGTACAGCCGTTTGCATCGGTAACGACTACTGCATAATAGCCGCTTGTATTCTCGGTAATGGATTCTGTAGTAGCACCATTATTCCAGGAATAAGAAGTCCAAGTTCCGGCATCCAAAGTAACATCGCTTCCTGCACAAGCTGTGGTAGGACCAGTGATACTTGGCACCGGATTTTGATTGACAGTAATAGCTTGAGCGGCAATCCCTGTGCAGCCATTATTATCAGTAACCGTAACCATGTAATTCCCTGATGAAGTAACCGCATTGTATTCGGTGCTATCTCCATTGCTCCAGGAATAGGAAGCAAAAGTTCCGGGATCCAAAACAGCCTGCCCACCTTGACAGAAAGTCGTATCGCCATAGACATAGATAGAAGGTGTGGGGTTTGGATTAATCGTAACAACTTGCGAAGCAGTGCCCATGCAACCAAGCGAATCAGTAACCGTTACACTGTAGATTGTATTGTCAGTGGCAAGGATGGTTTCAGTGGAATCACTGGTACTCCACAGATACGAAGAAAACAATCCGGCATCCAATGTAACAGAACCCCCAGAGCAATAAGTAGTTGCCCCATTAGCAGTAATAATCGGAGTAGGATTATCAACCGAAATAATAATAGAAGCAGTCCCAGTGCAACCACTCGCATCACTGACAGTAACGCTGTAAGTCCCTCCACTTGTGGCAACAATTGTTTCGGTGGATGCCCCAGTATTCCATAGATAGGTGGTATAAGAACCCGCATCTAAGGTATCGGAAGTACCTTGACAGAAGGAGGTTAGGGCGGAGGAATGGATGGTTGGGGTAGATATGGTACAAGGGCAAATGGCATGAGTTAATGCACCGTTATTTGCAATAGCAACAAAAGGACTGGTTGTAAATACACCTGTGTCAGAGCCTAATGGAATATGTGAGATAGTTATGGATTGAGAAGTAACTATAGTATTTGAATTGGTTTGATTGCAACCGCTATTGCCAAGCGAATCTGTTTTTACAAGATACATTTCATCATTCTGGTTTGCATTAAAACTTGCAGAAGATCCACCAAGGATATATCCTCTATCCGCTGTTTGTTGCACTGACGAAGCAGATTCATAACCTCCGCCGTAGTTTTTAGACCATTGCAGATTCATATTATTATCCGTCTTAATCATATAATAGTGTCCTGCATCAAAGCTATTGGTGTATCCGCCTATCACATAACCGCCATCACTTGTGAGTTGAACGGAGGAACCACCATCACTTCCATTTCCTCCATAAATAGTTGCCATCAGAACATTTCCTATGCTGTCAATTTTTACTAAATCAACATGTCCTGAACTTGATGTACCTGTTAAAATATACCCAAAATCAGGAGTTGCTTTAATATCACTGAAACCACTGCATCCAGGATAGGAATTATTCCATAAATAGTTCCCCATGTTATCGGTCTTAATTACAAAAGCACCGTAAGTACTGCTTGACCCTACTGCCATAAAGCCTCCATCACTTACTTCAATAACATTACTAATAACCAAATTATCTAAATCAGAATATGAAAAGCAATCCGTGCTTCCATCAGCAAATTCTGATTGGAAAACCCCATTACCATTAGCATCCAATTTAATAATTGAAGAACGGGTATCGTATCCACTGTAGTAACAATGTTCGCCGCCATAGATAGCAGTGAGTATGAAACCTCCATCCGATGTTTGTTTTATTATTCCCGAAGAAAGAAAAAGATACTCAAAGTTCTTAGACCAAACTGTATCTAAGGAACTATTTAATCGAATTATATCTATGTCATTATATAAATAATCATCATCTCCCCAGCCTACCCCTTGAATATTACCATATATGGCATATCCGCCATCAGTAGTTTGAATACCAGATGTAACAGGACCTCCAACATAATACAATTGGTCAAGATAGCCTTTGGACATTTGAACAACACCATGGGCATCTGTTTTCATAACCTGAAAGTATTCGTTATAGACAGAATCACGTGTTTTTCCTCCAAAGAAATATCCCCCATCATTTGTTGTAACCATAAAACTTCCTTCAGCATAATTGCCAATACTTGTTGTTCCTATGCTGTAGGTCTTTTGAAAAACTGTAGTAGTAGAAGGAACAATACTTATCCATTCTGAAGACATGCCCGGACATCCTGTCGCATTAGTAACCGTCACTGTATAATTCCCTGTATCTGTAATAGTAATACTTTCCGAGGTTGCACCATTATTCCAAAGATAGGAAGTCCAAACTCCTGCATCTAATGTTACAGAACCACCATTGCTGGTGATAGCTCCTGTGCTGACTATTTCAACAACCGGATCTGCAACAATTGTAACATAAACTGATGCTGTACCTGTACAATTATTATTATCTGTTACTGTTACAAAATAATTTCCCTGAACACCAACAGTGAAAGTGTCTGTATAAGCAGGTTGATAGTTATAGTTTTGATAAAAAGTATTCCAATGATAAGACGCATAATTACCGCCTGCTATTAAGCCAACAGAATCTCCTGTACAAATCGTTGTTGGGCTGTTATTCACTGTTGTAATGGTAACAGGCAGAATATGTAATGTAGTTGTCCTTGATGCCGATGCAGCGCATCCATTTCCATCAGTAACTGTTACAATATAGTTTTGATAATCTCCTACCATGATAGTGTCTGTCGTCGCTGCATTACTCCATAAATAAGAAACATAATTCCCCGCAATTAATCCTACTGTATCTCCACTACATAAATTCGTTGTAGCATTATTGACAGTAGTTATAAAAGGAGTTGGGGCAATATATGGATTAACAGTAATGGTAATGGTTCCGCAGTTACCTGGTAGCACGCATCCTCCTTCCCCTCTTACATAATAGGTTGTTGTAATTGTTGGAGAGACGATTATAGAATCTCCGCTGGCAATAATAGATCCGTTGCAGCTATCCTTATGCCATTCCCAGTTAGCAGCACCTTTTAGCAACCCATTAGACACATAAAGTTTTGGGTTGTTGCCTATGCAAATCGTATTACTGGAAGCAGATAATACCGGAACATCAGGGTTCAGGCAAATATATTCCGTCATTTGAGCTTCCTCATAAGGATCTGCTCCGTTGATACCATCGAAACTAACAACTGTAGCAAGATGATTTGTTGAAGGATCAAATTCAAATAAGGTTCCCAAATTATGAGTTCCTCCAAGAATCGTCATGCCATACATCTTGCCATTCGATGCTTGAAACAAACTACCCATCGGACGTCCTCCGTTGGTAGTACTATCAAACGTAACATCAACATGTAAGCTATCCGTAGCTGTATTAAACTCAAAAAGAGTTCCATAATTATGAGTTCCTCCTGCGGTAGCTAATCCGTATAATTTCCCATTAGAGGCTTGTATCAAATTGCCATAAGGACCATCACCAGTCAGCGCATTCAAATTGATGTCAACTGTCTGAACATTTGTTGTGGTATTATACTCAAATACTACGCCCTTACTTACATTGCCTCCATTTGTTGTCATTCCATACAATTTTCCATTGCTTGCCTGAACCAATCCTCCCAGAGGATTACCGCCATTCGTGGCAGTAAAATCTAATACTTTGGTAAAGGTACTTGAGGGAATATCAAAATCAAACATGGTTCCCCAATTATTATTCCCTGCATTACAAATCAAACCATAAAGTTTGCCATTCGTTGCCTGGCATAAATTCCCTCGCGGATTGATGCCATCATCATAGTTTAAATTGTATAATTTGATAAGCGTATCTGTAACTGTATTATATGAAAATATATCCCCCGTACCTCCGGGACCACTCTGAATAGCCATTCCATAAAGCAAACCGTTAGATGCCTGAATAAGGCTACCCCAGGGCGATTCACCATTGCCATAAGTAAAATTTGCAACAACCCTAAGAAGTCCTGTTGCAACATTAAATTCAAAAAGAACTCCTTCATTAATAGAGCCACCGTTGTAGGTCATGCCATACAATTTCCCATTACTTGCCTGCATCAATCCACCGAAAGGATTTGCTCCATGTGTACTGTCGAAATTAAAATCAACAGAAGTAATTCCAGTTAATGTGTTGTAATGAAAAAGCGTTCCAAGATTGTATGATCCGCCGTCATGAGTCATTCCATAAAGGATTTGAGCATTCACATCAGCATTCATTACTACCAAGAAGAACGCCAGAACAAGAGTAACTGTTTTGAAAATTTGTTTAATTTTTTTCATTGTAATATTTATTATTTATTGTTAAAAGTGTTAAAGATTATTTGACATGGCAAATGTAATAACATTTCTGGAATAACATCCAAGTATATATAGGGAATTAATATTATCGTGATAGGAAAGGAATTCCTTCTTTAGAACAAATTTTACCAAAGTTTCTTCAACTTTGGAAAAGCTGAAGAGTATGAACTATTTCCTATAATTACTCTTCTTCCTGACCAATTTTTCCTTCCTCACCACAATATCTTTCACCACCTTCTTTTTCGCAGGTACCGCCTTCTTTGCTACTACCTTCATCATCTCAGGATACAGATTTTTCCTCACCATTTCGACAGTAATATTCACCTTCTTTTTATAAATAGCCTTCACTCTTATTTGAACTGGAAAATAATCTTCAATGCCAGTCTTGGGGTCCTTATGAGTCAGGTTAATGATATTGGTTCCTGGCTTTTTATGCAGACTTTTTTTACCATCTATATCGGTAAAATCACCTCTTGTTGCACCCTCATTTTTTGCGAAAACATTTTTGATGCCAATTAGGTTGAATGAATCAATCACAAGAAGATTTATGGTGTTATGAATAAGACGTTTTATCACCTTCCGACTCTTAAAATAAACACCTCTGAAAGTAGTATTCGAAACTCCAAAAACATCATCATCCATAATCGAAATATCTTCACGCAAAACTTTAATGGAAGCTCGAATAGCCATGCCGGTCTGCTGTTTCGTGCCCTTCACCTGATCAGCATTCCCGGCAATGGACAAAAAAGAATTCGCCAAAGCCATACCACCATTCAGCACATCAGCAGTAACAGCATATTCACCATCAATGTAATCACTATTCAATAAAACCTCTTCACCCACCTCATTTAATTGACAAATAAAGGCATAAAATTTTGGAATAGAAACCCTGTTAATAGACCACTTCGTGAAATTCACTTTCTGCAAATAAATATTGTTCTCGAATTTCCTTGCAAAACCCTTAAAAATCTTGCAAACTTTCACATCCCAATACAAAGAACATGCAGCCCGTGCCTCCTCCTGATCAATAGTGTAACCCGTGCCGATAATCAAAGATTGAGGCATCAAAACTTCGAGTGCCGCAATATCATTATTGAATTTAATGATGTCATTTTTGAATGGCAAATAACTATTTACCGCGCCGGAATTCCGCGCCGATTGCAACTGAACCTGCTTCACCATCCAATAAAATTCTACCTCCTTTTTAGTCATATCCAGAAAGCTTTAATAGCTGTTAAATATATCATTAACAATAATTTATCATTATTTCATAACCCACCGAATCACCTCCAAAAGCCTCGAAATCTCCAAAAAAACATGCAAACACTTTTCCATGCGCTGCAAACACATTGACATGCGCTGCAAACCTTTTTCCATGCGCATCCGTTGATTGTCCGTTATCTCCAAATGCTTGTCCATTCGCATCATTTGATGGAACAAAACCTTCCATTTCTTTTCCATTATCCCCCATTACTTGCCTATTCACTCCATTTACTTTGATGTTTCTTGAAAATGGACTCTCCTTTTCAGAAAATCCTTGCCAATGCTTTGAGATTAGTGGAATAGAATTATCCAGCACCTCAATACCTTTGGCAAATGCCCCATGATTCTTCCATTCTCTATGAACGTTTCTATAGAATAGAAAAACGTTTTCTTCTTTTGGAATGAAAATTTTGCACCTTGAATTTCCCTTAAGGATTATTGTTGAAATTATTTTCATCCCTGCATTATTCATCTATAAATTTGACAAGAAATAATGCAAATTAATAATCAACCTTTCAAGGTATAAAAGATAAATATGAGAATAGCAATAAAAGCTTTAAAGAAGAAATAGAAAATTATTTCTTCTTCTTCTTAGTTGCCTTGGCAGCTTTAGGAGCAGCAGTGGTACCAACTAATTTTGTGGCATCATCAATATCCTTTTGAGCAGTGTCAACTGCATTTGACATGTCGGTATTCCATTGTGACAGATTTGTTTTGGAATTAGAGAGGAAATTTTTATAAATCTCAATAGGTCCTTTCACCTCCTTGTCAGGAGTTTTCAGGGTATCAATCTTAGAGACCCAGGTATTGAAAGCTGTCGTGCTATCAGCGAAGGATTTTTGGAAAGTGTTGTAACTGTTCCATAAATTATTCAGCGCAGTTTCATTGGTAGTGCTGTTACTTTTGAAAGTATTAAACTTTTCATCTTTGGACTTGCCAATCTTCTTCATGATTTTGTTATCAGCTTTAGAAATTCTGTCTCTGTTGAATTTTAAAGTATCACCAAAACTGGCAAGGTCGGAGGAGAATAAACTCCAGTCAGACTTTACCTGGTTAAAATCTTCTTTCATTTTTTCGCTCATCTTCGACTTACAGGAAGTCAAACCCATAGCGATCATCAATACTACAATTACAAGGAAATTATTTTTCATTTTTATATATTTTTTATGCGATGTAAAATTACTGAAAAGAATAATGGAACAATCGTATCATATTAATAAGTTTTCAACAAGTGTAAGTGAACAAAGTTAATCGTCAAACTCCATTTCCAAACCATCATAAGCACAATAAATTCCAGGTGGCAATTCTGCATTGATTGCATCGTGAAGCCCCAATTGGTGTGAGATGTGAGTGAGGTAAGCAGTCTCTGGTTTTAATTCCTGGATAAGGTTTATCGCTTCATTCATCGTGAAATGTGAGATATGTTTTTCTTTTCTGAGAGCATTGATAATAAGAGTTTTGGTGTTTTTAATTTTTTCCATTTCATCTGTTGCAATAAAATTTGCATCCGTGATATAAGTAAAGTCTTTAATTCTAAAACCTAACACAGGCAACTTATAATGTAAAACCTCTATCGGAATAAATTCCAAACCCGCCACAGTAAAGGGAATGTTATTCGTAATAGTATGCAACTCAACTTCAGGAATACCAGGATAATTAATCCCTGAAAAAACATATTCAAATTCTCTCTTTAGATGCTCCTGAACATGAGTTGTGGCATAGATTGGAATCTTCTTCTTCATCTTATAATTAAATGCTCGAATGTCATCAAGCCCTGCAATGTGGTCTTTATGTTCATGAGTCAGGATAAGGGCATCTAAGCGTTGCACATTTGCACGAAGCATTTGATAACGAAAGTCGGGACCAGAATCAATGACCACTACCTTACCTTTATATTCAATCAGAACGGATGTTCGCAAACGTTTATCCTTAGAATTTGAAGACTTGCAAACCTCGCAATCACAAGCAATAACAGGTACTCCCTGTGAGGTTCCGCTACCGAGAATTGTAATCTTCACAACTTTATTTCAGTTTGTTTTAATTGATAAAGGAAGTCAGTATTCTTTTCATCTAAAAGCTGTTCATTGAATTCCAACTGCGCAACTATCTCCACAAGAATATTGATTTTGGTATCTATGGAAGCAAACTTATTTACAACAATAACTTTCGATTGTTCAAGGATACAATATCCTGATTTGAAGTTTCCTTTCTCATAACGTAGTCTGAAACCACCTTGTTCATAAAGGTTTTCGAGCTTAGTAAGGAATTGTTTTGTGTAATTTATAGTCATATTCTATTAATTTAATCAGGCTTCAAAATTACATAAAATAACGGTTATATATTTTAAGTCATCATTTTATTTCTCCTTCCTATTTTAAAGCATTTCATTTTTTGGTATTATCTTTGCAACCTCGGTTTTAAATAATAATAAAAATAAATAATGAATATGAGAAAAGTAAAATTAAGCATCGCAATAATCCTTATTGGTTGTATAAGTGCTGTGGCACAAATCAATCTTGGCAACTTAGAGAACAATGTAACGAATGCAGTAAAAGGAAATGGCACAAAGCCTGGTCTATCGAATGAAGATATAGTGCAAGGCTTAAAAGAAGCTCTCACTATAGGAAGTAATAACAGTGCTTCCAATGCTTCAAAGGTGGATGGTTATTACAAACATCCGGTTATCAAAATTCCTTTCCCTCCTGATGCGCAAAAAGTAGAGAAAACTGCGAGAAGTGCCGGCATGGGATCACAAGTTGATACCTTTGTTCTTAAAATGAACAGGGCTGCGGAGGATGCAGGTAAGACCGTAGCACCTATTTTCGTTGATGCGGTTAAGAATATGACCATAACTGACGGAGTAGGTATTTTAAGGGGAAATAATGATGCTGCCACGGTATATCTTCGCAACAATACATCTGATGCATTGAAGATAAAATTCAAACCAATTATCCAAGCTTCGATAGATAGAGTGCAAGTGATGAAATATTGGAAGCCTTTGATAGACAACTACAATAGAATTCCATTCGTAACTAAAATAAATCCCGACCTGAATGAATATATCTGTAATAAAGCCTTAGATGGATTGTTTTATTTAGTGGCGCAGGAGGAATTAAAGATCAGAAAAGATCCTATGGCTCAGGTAACTGATATTTTAAAGAAAGTCTTCGGACAATAACTTTTGAATTAAGATATTCCAAGTCTCAAAGACATAATTTGATTTATTTTATTAGTTCTTTAAAACGAAGGAGTGTTTATTGAATGGAACCCTTCCTTCTTTGCTTTAGAATGAAACCTGTATCCTAATGATAATTCATGCGCTCCACCTGTAGCATTTGAAAGTTTATTAACTGTAATATCATAACTATATCCAAGTATCATTCCCCAACGCTGCAAACCGATTGTTGTAATAATGGCATCGTTGATTCTATACCACATACCAGCTACCAGCCAGCTTCTCTGGATATACACACCCATACTTATTTGTTGAAAGTTTTGCTGTTGAATGAAAATAATATTGGGAGAGAGATATATTGGAATAGAGGAATTATTCAAAGGAATCATAGCACCGAGATTACCTGTGAACTTCATCGGAAGAGGAGTTTTTTCAGGAAGAAATCCTTCACTTGGTTGGGTAATGTGATCAACAGTACCGCCAAAATATAACTCTTTTGTATATCCGACAATGCCCGCAGAATAATCAAAGAAACTGCTTTCGTTATTAGGTGTAAACATGGTAGTTCTATAAATAAAACCATATCTTGGATCAATCTCATCGCCGAAAGTAAGTTTATTCCAATCCAAATTCTTCTGCATATACGCTCCCTGAACTCCGATACTCAAAGAAAAATCTTTGGTAACATTCATAAAATATGAATATATCCCACTAATATTAGTAGTACTGATAGTTCCAGACCCGGCATTATCTTTCCAAGCCATCAAACCGAAGCCCCCATGAATGGCTTCCAGATATTGTGAATATTCCAGATCATAAGTAGTGAACTGACCAAGAATAGCAGGCCATTGATTTCGATAATTAAAACTGATTCGGGCAGAACTGTCTGTCCCGGCAAATGCGGGATTAAGATATAAGGGTGCCGCATAGTATTGTGAGAATAAAGGATCTTGCGCAAAGGAGATTCCAGTCATCATCGCAAAGAAAATAAGGATTATTAATTTTTTCATGAGCATGTAATTTATGTTAGGAGATGCAATATTAGGAAGAAAATCATTAATGACCAAATTTTAAAATGTATTCCCAAAGGAAATAGGAATGGATTATGGAACTTTATTAAAGTTTTTTTCGTTATTAAAGATGAAAACATTAGCTTGATAGTTGTTTCTATGAAAGTTGTGAATAAATATAAAATTCACATTGAAAATCTTTCAGGCTGCCTTAATGAAATCGAGGAAAATAGCTGCCCAACAAAGCTAACCTTATTAGGATACGTTTCTTTAAAACGAAGGAGTGTTTATTGAATGGAACCCTTCCTTCTTTGCTTTAGAATGAAACCTGAATCCTAATGATAATTCATGCGCTCCACCTGTAGCATTTGAAAGTTTATCAACGGTAATATCATAACTATATCCAAGCATCATTCCCCAACGCTGCAAACCGATTGTTGTAACAATGGCATCGTTGATTCTATACCACATACCAGCTACCAGCCAGCTTCTCTGGATATACACACCCATACTTATTTGTTGAAAGTTTTGCTGTTGAATGAAAATAATATTGGGAGAGAGATATATTGGAATAGAGGAATTATTCAAAGGAATCATAGCACCGAGATTACCTGTGAACTTCATCGGAAGAGGAGTTTTTTCAGGAAGAAATCCTTCACTTGGTTGGGTAATGTGATCAACAGTACCGCCAAAATATAACTCTTTTGTATATCCGACAATGCCCGCAGAATAATCAAAGAAACTGCTTTCGTTATTAGGTGTAAACATGGTAGTTCTATAAATAAAACCATATCTTGGATCAATCTCATCGCCGAAAGTAAGTTTATTCCAATCCAAATTCTTCTGCATATACGCTCCCTGAACTCCGATACTCAAAGAAAAATCTTTGGTAACATTCATAAAATATGAATATATCCCACTAATATTAGTAGTACTGATAGTTCCAGACCCGGCATTATCTTTCCAAGCCATCAAACCGAAGCCCCCATGAATGGCTTCCAGATATTGTGAATATTCCAGATCATAAGTAGTGAACTGACCAAGAATAGCAGGCCATTG
>Ga0206816_1003_pt2 | contig 32325 bp, 19 predicted proteins | sample Alteio_BWOrgCont_88_FD_152866 | JGI IMG/M metagenome (GOLD analysis project Ga0206816, IMG submission 152866) | Enriched cells from forest soil in Barre Woods Harvard Forest LTER site, Petersham, Massachusetts, United States -... | ecosystem: Environmental > Terrestrial > Soil > Temperate forest >... | reverse complement strand
TCGATGGACAGGTAATCACTGGTGCTGTGATATCATGTACTGAGATGGTCTGTACGCAACTGCTGCTGTTACCGCAAACATCCGTTGCTGTCCACGTCCTTGTGATTACATAATCATAATGTCCGCAGGTCGTAGGATCGGAATTCTGTGTGCTCGTCTGGCTCTGGCTGATGGAAACGCCTGAACAATTATCTGTGCCTGTAGCTACTCCTGTATTGGCTGAACTGTTGTCATCCTGGCAGTTTACTGTTACATTCGATGGACAGGTAATCACTGGTGCTGTGATATCATGTACTGAGATGGTCTGTAAGCAACTGCTGCTGTTACCGCAAACATCCGTTGCTGTCCAGGTCCTTGTGATTACATAATCATAATGTCCGCAGGTCGTAGGATCAGAATTTTGTGTGCTCGTCTGGCTCTGGCTGATGGAAACGCCTGAACAATTATCCGTTCCCGTGGCTACTCCTGTATTGGCTGAACTGTTGTCATCCTGGCAGTTTACTGTTACATTCGATGGACAGGTAATTACAGGTGCAGTTACATCTTGAACCGTTATAGTCTGTATACAGTTGCTGCTGTTACCGCAAACATCCGTAGCTGTCCATGTCCTTGTGATTACATAATTGTAATGTCCGCAATGAGATGAATTACCATCCTGAGTACTTGTCTGACTCTGGCTGATAGAAACGCCTGAACAATTATCTGTGCCCATAGCTACTCCTGTGCTGGCTGAACTGTTGTCATCCTGGCAGTTTACCGTCACATTTGATGGACAGGTAATTACCGGTGCTGTAATATCTTGTACTGATATGGTCTGAATACAAGTAGCTTGATTACCAGATACGTCTGTAGCAGCCCATGTACGGGTAATTGTATAATTATAATGTCCGCAATGAGCTGAATTAGCATCTTGTGTACTCGCATCCGAATAGGTAATCACTGGATTTGGATCACAATTATCGGTAGCCGTAGCAGTACCATTTGTATTTGCTGGTAATTGAGAATCCTGACAATTTAATGTAATATTAGCAGGACAGTAAGTAATGACAGGGGAGGATATATCTGACACGGTAATTACTTCTGATTGACTGCTTACATTTCCTGAAACATCACCTGAAGTCCATGTACGGGTGATTGTATAATTATAGTGTCCAGAATGCGTTGGATCAGAATCTTGGGTACTTACCTGATTATAGCTTAGAGTTGGGTTAGGATCACAATTGTCTAATGTTGTAGGAGATGCGACAGAAGGAATATTATCACAACTTGCAGTTGTATTTGCGGGAACACCAGAAATTACCGGTGCTGAATTATCCGAAACTGTAATTACCTGAACATATCCACGATGATTTCCATACACATCAGTTGTTACCCAAGTACGGGTAAGCGTATAACTATAATGATTTAATGAATCTACATTTCCTCCTTCAGTAGTACTTTGATGGAAACTAATAGAAGGACTTGGATCACAATTATCAAATGCAGAGGGAGACGCTATAGAAGGTATATTAGAACAATTTGCTGAAACATTAGCAGGTACTCCTGATAAGGTCGGAGCAATAGTATCAAGAACTGTTACTGTAGCAGAACAAGTTGCTGTATTTCCAGATGCATCCGATACCGTTAAAGTAACATTATTTGTAATTCCTATATTTGAACAATTATATGCGGTCTGACTTAATGAACGAGCCGTAACACTGCAATTATCAGTGCTGCCATTATCAACTTGAGAAGGGGTCAAGGTTGCATTGCCACTGCCATCAACATAAAGAGTTACATTATGGCAATTTGCAACAGGATTGATCACATCTGCAACAGTTATTGTTGAGTTACATGTAGCAGTATTTCCTGCTGCGTCAGCTACAGTTAAGGTAACAGTGTTTGCTCCTAAATTATTACAATAGAAGTCAGTTTGGCTAATCGAACGACTTGTAATGCCACAATTATCAGAACTGCCATTGTCAACCTGTGAAGCTGTCAAAGTTGCATGTCCGCTTCCATCCAAATGAATAGTTACCGCTTGACAATTAGCTGTTGGAGCCTGATTATCTGAAACTGTAACCGTATAAGAACAGGTAGCAGTATTAGTAGCAGCATCACCAACAGTGTATGTCACTGTAGTAACACCTTTATTGAATGTAGCAGTACCAACATTATTTATACCTGAATTGGAAGATGAACCGGTTGTTACTCCTGTCATAGCCCAAGTCAATAAGAAGACACCACAATTATCAGCAGTAGTCGGATTACCTGTGACAACACTTGCAGTACACAAATTGTTCGTCGTATTTGAAGTATAATTGCCACTACATGATATTGTTGGAGTTGTATTATCGGTTACAGAAACTGTAAATGAACAGGAAGTGGTATTACCTGCTGCATCAGAAACAGTATATGTAACGGTGGTAATTCCATCATTAAATGTAGCAGTACCAACGTTATTAATGCCTGATCCAGAGGAGGAAGCAACTGTAGCACCTGTCATTGACCATGTTAAAGCAGTGACACTGCAATTATCGCCAGTGGTTGGGTTTGAAGTTGCAACACTTGCGGAACACGATCCCCCGGCATAAGCAGATAAGTTGCTATTATTACAACTGATGGTTGGAGAAATATTATCCGCAACAGCTACCGTAAATGAACAACTTGAAGAATTAGAAGAAGGGTCAGTAGCAATATATGTAACTGTTGATACACCAGTATTAAAAGTATGAGTTCCCAAATCATTAACGCCTGAAGAAGGAGAAGCGTCTGAAGTAGCACCGGAAATAGCCCAGGTTAATTTAGATACGCTGCAATTATCGCTGGTTGATGGGTTTGATGTTACAACAGTTGCATAACAATGTCCTGCATCATCATTAACCGAAGAACCTAATCCTGTACATGAAATTGTAGGTGCGGTAACATCATTTACCGTAACAATAGAGCTACAGGTTGTAGTATTACTATTAATGTCAGTTACAGTCAGAGTAACGGTATTAGCGCCAGTATTAGAACAATTAAAACTATTTGGACTGGCAGCCAATGTCACTCCCCCACAAGGAGAACTTGAGCCATTATCAATAGATGAACCAGTAATAGAAGCTGTTCCGGTAGTAGGATCCAAATTAATTGAAATATTCTTGCAAGAAGCAGTTGGTGCCTGACTAACATTAATAGTAGCACTTCCTGTGGTAAAGGAATAATTTCTCAAAGCACTGTTATTATCCGTTACAGATGCTAAAGTATAGGTGGTCGTTGTGGTAGGAGCAACACTGACTGTAAATGGTGTTCCACTTATGACTCCTGAAGCAGTATAATTATTTCCTCCTGTACTATAAACTACCGTGAATGGACCTGTACCGGAAGTTGCGGTCCATGTCAGTTGAGCGTTACCACTCAAACAAATAGTACTTCCAGAAAGACTTCCCTGAGGATAAGACTGTCCGGTTGTGTCAACCGAGAAAACATTACTGGTACCTGTCTTGGTTCCAAAAGTTGCAGTAATGGTTCTACCATTTCCGATCATACTATCAGTAGCGGAAATTGTCTTAATACCGGCAGTAAAAGGACCAGTAGTAGTAGGATTAAATTTATTAGGATTATTGGTAGTCATATTCGCAGAGGATACGAATGAAGTAGCAAGATGATTAAAATGATCTTCTGCTTTAATAACAGTATTGAAAGCAACATTTTGCTGTTGCGGGCTGTTAATATGACTATTGTTATTAGCATCTGCATCAAAAACAAAGTGATCAACACTTCCGGCAGCCTGAGATAATGGAGTGCAGGGAGAGCCTACTGTCCAATTTACAATTGCTGTACCTCCCGCCTTTAATGTAATTTGACCACTATCAGGAATAATATTACCATCCTGACACTGTACCTGAATACCGGTAATGTTTAAAGTATCAATAGAGGTATTATTGGCAGTCGTTGAAAACGTTACAGTTATAGTAGAATCCGTTTCAGAGATAAAAGTACCACCTGTAAATGTTCCATGACTGGTTCTGGCAATAGCGCCATTACCCGCTTTGAATTTCCAGGTAGCCGGAGGTTTTAGGATGAATGTAACATTTGACTGACTTGCAGCAAAGTCACCATTATGTGTTTCACACACTTTAATTTGACCTACCAACGTGGTATAAGCCGCAGCGGTACCATTGGCAGCCTTATCTGCCGATATGTTAGTACCTCCTGTGGCTGGAACCACTGTTATTTGCGCTTTCGCTCCCATAGAGAAAGTAAGAACAAATAGAAATGCAAAAAGAATGGTGGTAATTCCATTCATACATCTTTTTACCTGATTTTGACGTGTAGAACTGTTCATGCTATTTAAATTTATGTTTATTTTATATTTCACTTTTATTATTTTTCTTGTTGTATTTATTGCAGGTTTAAAGGGATTCAACAATTTACTGCTGGCGATTGCCAGCAGGCTGATCCAAAACGTATTACTACTGTCTCCCGAATTTGCGGAAGTCCATCATCCACTTTCATTAGTGTAATTTTCAATTCTTTATGTTGTTATAGATTTTTCATTATTAATACTATCGGGCAAAAGAAACCTGAATGGTTTCTTTTGCCTGAAAGTAAGGTTTATTTAATATTATTGTACCACAACTCTGATTTTACCTTTAGTGGCACCATGTTCAAGATCAACTACATAGACCCCTTTAGCCACAGCAGCGAGGTTAATCTCCATTTGATTATCCCCTACTGTAGTAGTACCGGTATAGCTTTGAACCAACTGTCCTAAGATATCAAAGAAACGAAGGTTGTATGTTTCTTCATTATCAGCAGAGAAAAGAACCGTAACATGGTCACTTGCAGGATTAGGATAAACTGACAGTGTCGTATTACTATTTTGATCTATAGTTCCGGCATTATCATCACGACATGCTAAAGTTGATATATTAAGAATAGGAGACTGACATGTCTTGGAGTCAAGAACCTGCCAGCAACAATAAGCAGTATTACATGTCAAGCCAGTCTTAACATTAGTCGTACCAGCAGCACCACCGTTCAATTTATAGGTATAACCAGGGGTTCCTCCACCACCGATAATCTGAATAGATGTCTTGGTTACGGTACCAACAGTAATTGTTGGTTGAGAAGGTCCTACTACAGCTACACCAGGAGAATTAGGAGAACTATTGGTCGAAGTACATCCATTATGATCAGTAACAACAACAGAATAAGTACCGGCAGTTAAATTAGCAAAGAAATTCGGACTGCTGGTGAAAGTAGCTCCATTATTATCACTGTAATTATAAGGTGTACTTGGAGAAGAGCCTTCAGTAGCAAGGATGGTAATCTTTCCTGTTGTATTATTATAACAAGGGAATGTATTAGTAATCTGAACTGCAAACCTTAAAGCATTTGGTGAAGATACTGTTTTCGTCAATGAAACTGTACATGAATTAGCATCAGTAACAGTTACTGTATAAACTCCTGAATCAAGACTTGAAATGTTTTGATTGGTAGAACTAAAGCTATGAGATCCTGAATTATTTACATACGTACCAGACCAATTAAATGAATAAGCAGTAGTACCACCTGTTGGAGATATTGAAACAGCTCCATTTTGTGAATAAAAACAGGTAGTTACATTTGTTACAGTACCAGTAACAGCAAGAACAGTAGGCTGTGTAAGAGTAGCTGAACCTGTAGCAGTACAATTATTAGCATCTGTAACAGTAACAGTATAGGCTCCAATAGTCAATCCGGTAATACTTGGAGTAGCTCCACCTGGTGCACTCCAATTATAAGTATATCCAGAAACACCACCAGTAGGTGCAGAAGTAGCAATTCCCGAAGCATTCTGATAACAAGTAAGGTTCGTTCCTGTAACATTGGCAGCTACAGAAGCAGCAGGTTGAGTTTCAGTATAAGTTGCCGAAACCGTACATACCCCAGTCGCCGAAACGGTAACAGTATAAGTTCCTACAGCAAGACCTGAAATATTAGCACTTGTGCTTGTGAAACTAGGACCTGACCAGCTATATGTAATTGAGTTGCCATTGGTAACTGTAGAATTGATAGCACCATCTGAACCGGCAAAACAACTGATATTATATCCTGTATGAGTAGGACTTGCAAGACTTACAGTCAATTGGTTTACAGTAACTGTAAAACCACAGGTTGAAGAATTTCCAGCAGCATCAAGAGCAGTATAAGTAACAGTAGTAACACCTATATTAAAGGAAGCTGAACTAACATTTCCTGCACCTGAACCTGTTGTTGCACCTGTCTGTGCCCATGTGAAGCTGGTAACATTACAATTATCCGTTGCTGTAGCAGCACTCCATGAAACAGAACCAGGACAACTTCTGTCAGCAACAAAACTGCTTGGACAATTTGAAATCACAGGAGCCTGATTATCGCTGATAGTAACATTAAAGCTACAAGTTGAGGTATTTCCATTAACGTCCGTAACTGTTACTGAAACAGGATTGGTTCCTACATTGAAACTGTTATTGCCTGAAGGAGGACTGTAACTATAACTTGAAACACTGCAATTATCAGTAGCAGTAGCAGAATAGGTTACATTAGCTTTTGAACATGCACCATTATCAGCATTTCCAGTTACGTTTGCACAAGAAGTGATTACAGGAACCTGGGTATCAGTAATGATAACGTTAAAGCTACATGTAGCGGTATTTCCATGCACATCAGTTACAGTTACTGTAACAGGGTGAGTACCTACTGCAAAACTGTTATTACCTGAAGGAGTGCTATAGCTGTAACTTGCAACGCCGCAATTATCTGTAGCATTAGCAGAATAAGTAACGTTAGCTTTTGAACAAGACCCATTATCCGCATTTCCTGTAACGTTGGCACATGAAGTAATAATAGGAGCCTGATTATCAACAACAGTCACCGTGAAACTACATGTTGAAGTATTTGTATGAACATCGGTAGCTGTAACAGTTACTGTTGAAGTACCTACATTAAATGTAGAACCTGAAACAGGGCTGTATGTAATGCCATTAACAGAGCAATTATCAGTAGCAGTAGCACCTGATAAAGTAACGTTAGCCTTAGAGCAGTTATTATTGTCTGCATTATAAGTAACATTGGAAGGACAGAATGTTATAGTAGGAGGTTGGTTATCAACTACAGTTACAGTAAAGGAACTTGTAGAAGTATTACCATGAGAATCAACAGCAGAATAAGTATTTGTAGTAGTTCCTACAGGATAGGTAAAACCTGAAACATGACCACCTGTTTGGGTAACAATAGGATAAGGAACCTGATAAGAAATTATCAAAACACCATTACCGCCATTAAATCCATTACTTGCATTAGGACCTTGATTTCCACCTGCTCCACAACCGGAACAAGCTCCGGAATTTCCTGCTGTCTGACCACTACCATTAGTTACGGTGCTACCTAAACTGGTTCCACCTCCGCCACCTCCACCAGAATAATCATTTCCACCACAACTACATGATGGAGAAATACCATTAGAACCGCCGTGTAATCCACCACCACCACCACCACCGGCACCACCATCGCAAGATATTTCTGTGGCACTTGTACCATTTTGGTTACCAGAACCACCGGCTGAACCACCAGCACCTGAACAACTTCCAAAACCAGCACTTCCAGAGGCACCACCGCCTCCAGCAGCTCCACCAAAACAACCTGTAGTATTGGCACCGCCACCACCACCACCGCCACCTGCAGCAACAAGCAATACTGTATTACTGCTGTTTAAAACAGCAGTACCACCACCACCACCTGCACCAGCACCAGAACATCCTGATGGACCAGCATTACATCCCGCTCCACCTGAACCATATCCAAAACCTGCTGTACCGGCACCTGAACCAGTAACACAACCATGTCCCATACCACCACCACCACCAACATAAAGTGTTAATACATCTCCAGGGTTAACTGAAAGAACACTTGTAGCATAAGCACCACCACCACCGGCACCACCATGATTTCCATCACCGCCGCCGCCACCGCCGCCGCCGCCCCATCCGGAAACGGTTACTGTTGAATTACCGGAAGGAACAGTAAAGGTAGTAGTAGAACCTGTATAATTAAATGTTTGATTTTGTGCAAGAGTACCTCCGCAATTATCAGTAGCAGTAGGGAACGAGAATGTAACCGTATTACCACAAGTATTGTTTGCATTATTAACCGTGATATTAGTCGGAACTGAAAGAACAGGAGGCTGATTATCCACAATTGTAACATTAAAGCTACAACTTGCAGTATTTCCGTGAATATCAGTAGCTGTTACTGTTACCGGATTGGTTCCTACAGCAAAATTGTTATTACCAGAAGGAGGATTGTAACTGTATCCCTGGACACCGCAATTATCAGTAGCTGTAGCAGAATAGGTAACATTAGCTGCTGAACACTGTCCGTTATCAGCATTTGCAGAAATATTTGCACAAGATGTGAATACAGGTGCCTGGTTATCAGTAATTGTAATAACCTGGTTACAGGTAGAAGTATTTCCAGAAGCATCCTGTGCAGTCCACATTACTGTCGTATTACCAACAGGGTAGGAAGAAGAAACATGATTATTAGATATTGAAGGAGAAGCTGTACAATTATCAGTAGCTGTTGCTGTACCTATACTTACTCCTGTAGCCAGGCAAGCGCCATTATCAGCATTAGCCGTTGCAGTGCCCGGACAAGATATTATTGGAGGAACGTTGTCATTTACAGTAATAGTAAATGAACAAGAAGAAGTATTGCCATGAGCATCTGTAGCAAGGAAAGTATTGGTAGTAACTCCTGCAGAATATAAAACTCCTGAAGCTAAACCTGCTGTCTGAATAAAACCAACTCCAGGACAATTATCCGTAGCAGATGGTGCAGTATAAGTTCCAGTCTGATTACAACTGCCTGCAGAAGTGTAGATAGTAGTATTGCTGTTATTACAACTCATGACAGGAGGTTCATTATCCGTTATTGTAACATTAAAGCTGCATGTTGCAGTATTTCCATTAACATCAGTAACAGTTACTGTTACAGGGTTAGTACCTACATTGAAACTATTGCTACCAGAAGGAGGATTGTAACTATAACTTGCAACGCCGCAATTATCAGTAGCGGAGGCAGAATAGGTAACATTTGCTTTTGAACACTGACCTGCATCATTATTACCCGTTACATTTGAACAGGAAGTAATAACAGGAACCTGATTATCAGTAACAGTAACCGTAAATTGAGTCGTTCCGGTACCGCATGAAGTGGAGGTCGCTGTCAGATTAACAGTTGTAATACCTACATTAAATGTTGATCCGCCGCCATCGCCACTTCCACTACCAGTAGTAGCTCCGGTAAATACATAAGAAACACTGATAGTACCAGGACCTGTAGTCGCAGCAGAATAGCTAACCACTGCACTACAGTTGTTATTATCATTATTTTGAGATAGATTACCCTGAGTGACCGTTACCGCAGCAGGCTGTGTAACTGTTGCGCTATTTGAAGCATTACATCCATTTTGATCGGTTATTGTATAAGTATAAGTACCGGCAGTCAAATTATTAACAGTGCCTGTACCTGTATAAGATGGAACACCTCCAGAACCAGATACATTTATTGAACCATTACTTCCTCCAAAACAAGTTACATTATTATTAACAGTTACTGAAGCAGATAAAGCCGAAGGAGCTGACAAAGTTGCTGTGGTAACATCAGTACAACCATTAAAATCAGTAACAGTAACAGTATAGGTACCTGCAGCAAGTCCTGTTGCAGGGTTTGTTGTTTGGTTTCCAGAATTAGCACTCCATAAATAAGTATATGGTGTAGTACCGCCTGTAGTATTTACAACTGTAGCATTACCATTACTTCCACCAAAACAACTAACTTCATAACCATTGTGTTCTGTTGAAGTAGTACTTCCAGCTACTAATTGATCTGGTTCTGTAATTGGAGTATTATTAATAGGATCGTCAATTTCAACTTCACATCCATTTGCATCACCTAACCATACATCATAAATATCAGGGTATAAATTGGAATACATACCAACAGCAGTATATGTTACAGGATTTCCATATACATTGAAATTTTGATTTGATGTTGATTGGAATGTCCCTGCACCATCTATGCTAAATGATATAGTACCAGTTCCACCAGTTGCACCAGTTATTGTAATTGTTCCATCATTTGCCCCATTGCAAGTAATATTTGTGGTTGAAATCGTTCCAGATAATTGATCTGGTTGGGTAACTGTAATAGGACCTAAAGTTGTTGAACAACCATTATTATCAGTTACAACTACAATATAAGACCCTGCTCCCCAATTAAAAAAGTTTCCAGATGTTTCATCATCTAAATAGTAAGGGGTTGCATTATTTATTGAATCTAAAACATAATTATAAGGATTTGTTCCACCACTACCTGATGCACTAATTTCTACAGAATTATCACCATAACAATTATTAGTACCAGATTGTGTTAAAGATCCACCAACAGCAGCAGGATTAGTAATCACAATATCCTGAGCGGCGGTAGTACATCCATTTGCATCCTGAACAACAATGTAATTATCTCCATAATTCAAATATCCTGGCATAAAGATGGTATATTGTCCACCGTTAATTGGGAAGGTCGAGCCATCATCAGTTGAAATTACATAAGGACCAACACCACCTGTAGGACCTCCAGGAGCGTCAGTAGAAGGATCAAAACCTGGCATTTGAGAAGGGTCTATAATCAAAACTGCTGCATCTGTTGAACCATTACATGTAACTGAAACAGTTGTACCATAATAATCAGCACTTGGATTAACATTAAATAGGTAATCATTATATCCTCGTGCAACAAATGCTAATTGAGTTGGTTGAGTTATTGTTTGTGTAGTTGTAGCTTGACAACCATGAGAATCTGTAATAGTATAAGTATAAGTTCCAGCTCCTACATTACTATTTAATCCTGCTCCTGTATAGGTAGGTCCAGCAAATGGAGAACCTCCTGAACCAGAAACAGTAACTGTTGTGGTATTACCATAACATGAAAGAGCATTTGTTCCTGCAGATGAACTTGCCATTAAAACAGAAGGTTGAGTAATAGTTATAGTTCCTAAATCAGTGGTGCAATATATAGGTTGAGGATCACCATAAGTTACTTGTCTGGAAACAGAATCTCTGATCTGAACATCATACGAACCAGGAGCCAAATTGGTGTAATTACCACTATTTTGCCAGGTGGTTCCACCGTCAATACTGGACTGGTATTGATACGAATTAAAGTAATTGTTTGAAGTATTACCTCCGGCTATATTGGATACAGTAATTGTTCCGTTAGCGGCTCCATTACAACTTATGTTAGTTGATGCAGTATCTGCTGTCATTGGAGCAGCATCTGTCAGAACTGTAGTTATAATATTAGAAAGACATCCGTTAAAATCTTCTGCCTGTAATATATAGGTACCTGCTGCTAAACCATCAAATTCAGAAATACTGAAAGAATTAAAATCAGGCACACCATCAAGTGAATAAGCATAAAAACCATCTCCACCAGTAGTTAAATCAAAAATGAGGATACCATCACCTGCACCATTACATGAAATATTAAATTGTCTGTAGCTACCTAATACCTGGGTAGTGTCAGAGTTAATATGAACAGAATCCGGTTGATCAAATACAACTGAAGAAACTGCTGTACAACCATTATCATCTGTAACTGTGATGTTATAGGTACCAACTGTCAAATTACTGATTTCATCAGGACCGCTTCCGCCATTACAAACCTGACCGCAGAAACTACCAATATTCGGTGACCAGTTAAATGAATAATCAATAGCAGCACATCCTCCTGATGGAGTAGGCTGGAAACTACCATTATTGAAACCATTACAAGAAACAGGCTCATCAACAGTAGGAGCAATTGCCAAAACTACAGGCTCAGTTAATGTTATTGAAGTCGTTCCTGTGCAGTTATTAGCATCTGTAATTGTTACATTATAGGTTCCTGCTGCAAGACCTGTTGGATTTTGCGCAGATGAAGTATATGAATTAGGACCACTCCAATTATAAGAATAATTGCTGCCTACACCGCTTCCAACTCCGCCGGCAGGAGCAAGACCAATGCTACCATTACTTAAACCATTGCAACTGATATTATAACCACAGTTATAAGAACTTGGTGTTAATGATCCTGAAACCGGGGCTGCAGGTTGTGATAGATAAAGTGCTGGGTTAATATTGTCAATGCAAGTTGAATAAAGAGAATCTCTCATCTCTACATTATATGTACCACTTGGAAGACCAGTATAGCTTCCGCTATTTTGCCATGACGTTCCTCCGTCTATGCTGTATTGGTAAACTGAATGTCCGCCTGTAGGGCTGCTGACAGTTATTGTTCCGTTAGAACCGGCATAACAGGAAATATTTGTAGAATTAAGAGTTGCAGATAAAACTCCTGGAATAGTTAAACTACAGGTAGTAGTACAATTATTGGCATCGGTAACAGTTACATTATATGTACCTGCAACCTGTCCTGATTGACTTTGAGCAGTTGGTTGAGTACCATTATCCCAAGCATAAGTATATCCTGGTGTTCCACCTGAAGCGACATCATATACTGTTCCTGAATTATCAGTATTACAAGGTATGTCGCTTGAACTGCATATAGAGGTAAGAGGTGCAGAAGGCTGAGTGATGGTAATATCAACAGTATTTTGACAACCATTGGCATCCTGAACTGTAAAAGTATAAGTTCCGGGAGCAAGTGCTGAAAATATTCCTGAAGTATTCGTAAAGTCATAAGGGTTAACATTCGTACTTATATTATAACCGTAAGGTGTGGTACCGCCACTTCCTGTTACTGTAACAGAACCATTATTATTTCCATAACAATCAACATTGGTTTGAGTGGCACTGACATCTAAAGCTGTCGGTTGCAATATAAGCGTAGGAATTATTGAACTCACGCAACCATTACCATCCTGCGCTGCAACATAATATTGATGCGCATAGGTCAGTGGAGCATAATCATATTCTGCGTATCCTACCCAGGTATAACCACTGTCTATAGATATGGTATAATTTCCATAAGCATCAGGAGTACCACCGATAGGTCCATAAGGAAGACTGTCAATAGCATCAAAGTATGGATTTGCATTCTGTGTAGGAGTTCCGAACTGATAACTCTGCAACACATATATATGTACGTCATTGTATCCGAAACAAGATTCATATACATAAGGAGCAGTAGTACCTACCGCCATCTGACCTGTTACAGGATTACCATCAACTATGACAAAGGAAATAGGATCAGGCTGACCGACTGCTTCAACATAAGGATCAGAGAGGCAACCATTATCATCCTGAAGAACTACAGTATAGTTTCCGGCGGTAAGATTGGTAAAAATATCTGCTGATACGCTATCCATACCAATTGGATCCCAATAATTATTAGGATCGCTTTGAGGGAATGAAGTTCCTCCATTAATAGAATAAGAATAATTTGGACCTAAATCATCAGGAGAAATCGTGATGGTACCATTAGTAGTGGTAATAAGAGGTCCTTGCCCGGTATGACAGGTAGTAGGAGTTTCAGAAACTATAAATTGTGGTTTAGGATTAATAATCAATAACCAGGTATCAGAAACGGTAACATTATTATCGCTGTTAGCACATTCGCCGGTTACTATTACATAATAGATATCAAATGCACTTAGTGAGTCATTATATATAGTAAAGGAAGATGAAGTAGCATTAGCAATAGGTCCTGAACCATTATACCATTGATAGGTAATGCCGTCACCGGTAGCTGTTGCCACAAAAGTAACATTCCCTGATCCTTCGCACACAGTAACTATTTCACTATTATTAGGTGCTGTGGTAGAAATCACAGGAACTGAAGGACCATTATAAACATAAAAATTCACGGTAGAGGAAACTAAGTTACCAGGATTTTTTATGTGCATGTTACGGGTTGCTGCTGAAGTAAATTCAGAAGCTGGAATAGTAACTTCCAATTGAGTAGAACTGATATATACAGGAGTATAAGTATTTGCATGAAATATTACAAGTGAGCTTGAAACATAATCGCTTCCATAAATATCTAAAATCAAATCTCCGTCTCCGACAAGAGCGCAGGAAGTAGATAAAGAGGTTATTGCCGGAGTAGGACAATTCACAGTGATATTAGGACTGTTGCTGGAAGTAATGGAATTATTTGAAGCATCAGTAGCCAGAATGGTTTCGGTGGCACTGCAAGTATTAAAAGTTACAGGAAGAGAAACTGTACCGGCAACAAGAGCAGTAGCAGCAGGCAAAGTAGCATCGCCGTCAGAAGAAGTAAGGCTCACCATATCAGTGCTACTTACTACATTCCAATCAGCATCTACTGCATTAACAGTAACATTAAAGGAGTTGCTCGCTGTCTGAGCAGAAGGAGTACCTGTCTTTCCATTAAGAGTGCCGGGAGCGGGTGATTCGCCCGGACTTAACAATTGCAGTTTAACAAATGAATTAGGATTAACAGTAAAAGTATTGCTTGTTCCGTGTTTTGCTGTCATCGGATCGGTAGCAGTAATAGTTTTTAAAGTTCCTGCAAGAGAAACATTTACATTTAATGTTCTGACACCATTTACAAAACCTGTCCCTGTAGATGCAGGGGTGATGGTTCCTGCATTAGTAGTAAGGTTAAGATTGCTGTTATAATTAGTCCTTATATTACCAACATAATCCACTGCTGAAATAGCCACCGAAAAATTTGCACCTGCAACCTGGGGGCTTGAAATAGTAGCAAAAGAAAAATGATCCAAAGCTCCGGCAATGGAATTCATGTTTCCAAAGTTTGGATTATTGGGCCAGTTTATGGTTGCTGTTCCACCAGAACGGGTGATATTTTGCGTGGTAAGATTTGAACCATCAACAGCCTCCACCTGGATACCACTGATCCAGAGCGCATCTGTAGAGGTGGTACTTGCATTGGTAGAAAATGTTACCGTAATGGTAGTGCTTGTAACACTGATAGTAGCAGTGTTCTGGAAGCCTGTACCTACCTGGGTAACCGAGCCATGCCCCGGATTAAAGGTGTAGTTGGATGGGGCTGACAGGATAAATGTTCTATTGACTTGATTGATGGCAAAATCTGTTGGTGATCCTTCAGTAACCTTGATAACACTAAGAGTAGTGTATCCGGGAGTAATGCTGTTTGCCGCTTTATCCGCCGAAATACCGGTACCTCCGGTAGCTTGGGTTACGACAACTGTTGCCATTACATTAGTGCTGAAAATAACACCAAAGATTAACGAGAAAAGAGCGGTCATTGACCTGCAAATTCCTTTACTTACGCTTGCTTGAACTGTAAAATTTCTCATGCTTTTATTATTTTATTTATGATTTATTTTTTGTTATATTAAAGATACCCGAAGAGGTTTAAATTTTTTGTTGGGTGCAAAGATAGATATTGAGACAATAGGTTCCAAATTATTTTTATATTAAAATTTTTCAGGAGCCCTGTTTTTTTGAAAAGAAGTAGTTTTTTTATCACCATTAGATCATTGATTATGAATTTAATATAAAGAATAAAGGATATAACTTTCGGTTGATGTTTATTTTATTTGATGGGAAAAGAAAAAAGTTAAATAATCGTGTTTGAAGTCTTAAAACGGAAAATGTTGAGAAAGGTTTCAAATTTTTGAGTCCTTGGTAAAGAATTACAAATTCCGATTTGGGATTTTGGATTTTGAAAAAGCTATTTTGGATTCGTACTATATTAATCGAAGAAAATCGTTTTATAAAGTATCGCAAAAGCGCGAATAAATTTTCGCTTTGAGTTGTTCTATATTTTGTTGTCTTGTTTATTTTCACGAATGCTATTTGCTGATCAAGTTTAATGCTATCTTTTGCGTCACTTATTATTGAATTTTTTATACCGTATTCACACACACTGTCATCTTTTATAAAACTCTGTTTTTTTGATACGGCGGCAAAAATACGAATGCTAAAGTTACTACGCAAATAAAAATCTGTTTTCATATCAACTATTTATTAACAATCACCTTTTAATAACTGTATAGTATTAATTTATTAACCTCGGTACGGAATTGTAGAAACATTTCAGTAGAGAGGATTTTTCCAAACTGACAGGAGACAAGGAATACCTTTGAGGTTGAGGTATGGAAAGGCTTTTGTAATCCATCAGGATATATGTATAAAAAATTGTTATGCTGCTTGTCATTATTATAGTCCCATTTTCTAACTGCAAAGTTAGGGAGTATTATCATAGGTTCCAAATTTATTTTTAATAAAGTTCAATTTAACCTTTCTTACATTGTTTTTTTGTTTTCATGGAAGTATCCATCAATTAAAACGTTTACGGTTTTCATTTGATCTATTTCATAATTCAGTCCCAGAGGGACGGGCTGTTGGTAGTATTAATAAGGTAAGATAACCAACCAAAGTCTAAGAGGGACTACCTTTCCCATTATTCTGTATTAATTGCCAAAAGGTCGTCCCTCCGGGACTTAGTTCTTATTCACAATCTATTTATTACCAACAGCTCGTCCCTCAGGGACTTTCATAAAGCTTTTAATAATACAATCATGAAAGAAATCTATTCTTGAAATTCATGGCTTCTCTCTTTAGCTGAAGTAAAGATCAAAAAAAACCTCCCCTGAAATTTCATCAGGGGAGGCACTAAATTTAATTTTTAAACAAATTATCTGATCGTAGCAATAAAGACCAATGTCCATGGTCCAGGAATGCCTCGAGTGTTTATCCAGCGGGCAAAATAATAAACCAACAAACCTACCTGTGACACATCATAGGTGATAATGAAGGCTCTGCCTCGCATATAAACATTAGGGCAAGTTTCAGGATCAACAGGAAGGATTCCTCCTACCTGCGCTCTGATTTCGCAGAATGCCACTCCATCCGGTTTGGCATTTGATTCAAATGAGGGAGGCTGATAAAACTTCACCTTATGAATCGTGTGAACGTTTCCATCAACATCCAGTACCGGTATTTCTACAGGTATAGGCGAGGGGGTATGGATAGTCTTAGGGACATTGGTTCCCAAAGACAAACGTACTGGATCGCTGATTACGGAATTAGCCGTAATCCATCTCTTTACAAACAACCTCAATGCCGCGACATACGACTTTTTTGAAGTGTTCTTCGCAAACGTATCCTCGGGGGAACGTGTGGTGGTAATCTTGGCAACAGCCCATTTTTCGCTCCAATCGGAATCGAAAACTTCCAGTGCTGTTACGGCAGCCGGAGTTACTCCCCAGGCTACTGAATTGACCAGCAATATGCTGATAAAATTCAACCTCCAAATGTCGAACTTCCTGTCGGCATGTGGCAAATAATCATTACTTTTCATTACCTTTTAATTTAAATTGTGATACAAAAAATTTAAGAAACTACTATTTAGAATCGCTTAGTGCACTAAGCGACGCGGATTTTTCTTTGAGTTGTTCCATCAGGGAAAGAATAAATAAACTCAACCTGTTACACTCTTCAGAGTTATTGTAATATACCATGAGAGTAGTGGAATGAGTTATGGCAGTCTTGTAACATATCGGGGTTATCTCGGAAAACCTTACAATGGTTTTGGTGATAGTTATGCGGTATATGTAATTACCTCCAGGGTGGCGGGGTTCATTTATAGTTATTCCATAAAGAGTTCCTGAACTACCGCGATATGTTTCAAGAGTCTTGGAAAGAGTTATGACGCAGGTGGAATATCTTGTAGTATCATGGGGAGTATCCTTGAAAGCGATATTCAGTGCATGAATTATTTCGTTGAGCTTTGCAACTAATCTGTCTATCTCGATTTGGAGAATGAGACAAGGATCTATGAACGCTCCTTCATTTCCTTTTCTTTTATTTTTTGACTTTTTAATTTTAAGATTTTTTATGTTTTTGCAGTAATATATTTTTGTACGGATCAAATACAGCAATAGTTACAAATGCCTTGATATTTGTGGATTTTGGATACATCCGTATCTGACAGACTACTTTGCTAATGGAACTAACATATTCTTCTCTTAACAGATTTTTAGTATTAATACGGAATAAAGATACCTGACTTTGATTAGACTTCTTTCATAATCGTACTATTTAAAGTATGATGAAAGTCCCAAAGGGACGGGCTTTTGGTAATAAATAGTTTATGAATAAGAAATAGGTCCCGGAGTGATGACCTTTTGGTAATTAATACAGAATACTGGGAAAGGTCGTCCCACTGGGACTTTGCTGAGTCATCTTGCCCTATTATTACTACTAAAAGTTCATCCCTTCGGGATTGAAATATGAAAGATGTCTATATTACATTTTGAAAATCAAAAAAAACTATGGTGAGAAAAAACTTGTCAAATAATAATCATCGGAAATAAAAAAAGGCATCCCTGATAGGGATGCCTTCTTAATTCAAATTAGGGATCAGACCTTGCCTTTATTTCTTTGTCGAAGTGTCAGTTGGATTAGTAGAACCATCTGGAGCAGGTGGAGTGTTATCCTCGCCATTCCTGCCTTCTTTAGGGGCGCCTCCATCTTTCTTGGACATGTCGTCTTTAGAAATATCTACTAACCATTTATTGTTGACTTTTTTCAATTTGACAGTTTGTTCGGCAGCATCGTTACCTTCCATTTTGTAGGTGACGGTGGCGACTGAATCACCTTCAATTTTTTCTTCGCCCATGATAAATTTCTTGTCTTCTTTCTTCTCTTTTTTGTCTTTGTCTTTATCACCCATTTTGGAGAAACTTGACATCATATCAAGAAGTTTACCTGTTCCTTCGGTACAATATTTCTTTGCACCTTCGAAGTTTTCAGCTTGTGTCGCTTTCAGGAAATGTTCAGCGACATTTTTAGGGTTATTGCCGCCGGAGCATGCAATCAATAATGACACTACCAGGAGTGTCCCGAATTTTAAAAGATTTTTCTTCATTTTATTTAATTTTATTTATTATTTAATTATCTGTTTAATATGGATATTCGTATTCACTGACAACTTTGCAGTGTTTGTTAAGATAAAGGTTATCAATCGCGACATATTTGAAACCTTTGACTTCGGAGGTGGGGATGTAATCCTTGTCTCCCGTGACTTTTTGCAGCACTTTATAAATCAATTCCGAGCAATACATCACATCATCCGTAGCCAGGTCAAGCTTGGTATCAAATTGCAAACCCTTCTGAAAATAATCTGTAGCCAGACTGTCGTATTGCCTTAATTGACTTTCATTCAAGTCATACCGATAGACGCCAAATGAATGAACATATTGCGGATCACAAAAATCTTTCAATGGATCTTTTCTCATTTTATTATCCACATTTTCTTCACCGCCGATAGCATGATAGACAAAAGCTTTTCCATTCTCGATATGTATAATTCCTGAATGGGAATATTTCTTTTCTTTGAAAGATAAAGACATAAAGGCATTGCTGATAAAGCCTCTTCCATGTCTTACTATAAGATCTCCGGTTTTCAATGAATTAACACCAGGTTGAGCACGATACCATGCAGCCTTCGTCTCCTCATTTGAAAGAACTATTTTATTCTTCTCATAATTTTTCAAATAAAAAGAACTGGTTAGCCCTGTCAATAAAACAACAACGACGCTGGAAATAATGAGAAATTTTTTCAAAGAATATAATGTATCAATTTAAAATAAAAAAAGCAAACTTCCATTCAGGAAGCTTGCTTTTTTTAGATTAATATTTTTAGATTATTGCTTTTTAACCGGAGGAGTTGCTACCGGAGGATTGGATGTTGGATTAGCATCATCCTTCTTTACTTCAGGAACTTCAACTTCTCCTGAAATAGTCAAAGTGATGGTAGGAGTAATAGGATCATTTGTAATGACAGTAACCGTCTTACTTTGTTTTCCACTCTTTCCGGCAGAATTAAAATCAACTTTAATAACTGAAGTTTCAGCAGGATTCAAATTCATTTTTTCAGGTTTAGAAGCAGTGCAACCGCAACTTGCTTTTGTCTTACGAATGACTAATTCTTTCTTGCCTGTATTAGTAAATTCATATTCCTTATGAACTACTTCTCCTTGTTTTACTTTGCCATAGTTATAAGCAATTTCCTTAAATGATATTCTTGGACAAGAAGCTGAATCAGCCTTGGTCATTGGAGGAAAATATTCTTCTAATTGAGCTGTCACAATGAAACTTTTTTCAGGAGTTGCAGTATCGTTGGTTGTAATATTGAAACGATCTTGAAGGAAACCGAAATCATTTTTCTTCGCTGCATCATAGGTAACAATGATCAAGCCTGTTTTTCCTGGTTCCAGTGAGTTAGGTATTTGGAATTTAATATGAGCTGGGACATTCTTAGCTTCAAATGTCATGGTCTTTCCCCAATTGTTCATAATTTTTGCAGTATCAGTTTTGATCTGATTGTTTTTGATACTCATGAATGCAATATGATTGGTTGACATTTTCAAATCTCCAATCACAGTAGAATAACCATCGGTAGGTTTTGCAGGAGGTGTAGCTGGCTTTGCAGGAGCAGCCGGTTTAGCAGGAGCAGGTGTATTATTCACTTGTGCATTAGCGAAAATCATCATGCAGGTACAGGTTACTAAAAAGATTATTTTTTTCATTTTTGTATTAATTTAATTTGTTTTATTATTAATTTATTCGGGTGCAAAGATACAATACAATAAATGAAATGAATGTGAAGAATGATAATATAATTACAATCGCGCAATTCTTATCCTTAAATCATTTTGATAATATCAACAAACTCTCTTGATTTCAAGGAGGCTCCACCTATTAATCCTCCATCAACATCAGGGTTGCAGAAAAGTTCTTTTGCATTCTTTGAATTGCAACTTCCACCATATAATATTGAAGTGGAATCAGAGATGGATTCACCGTATTTCTCTTTTATGGAATTCCTGATGAAGTGATGTATTTCCTGCGCCTGATGCGAAGTTGCATTCACTCCTGTTCCTATTGCCCAAACCGGTTCGTAAGCAATTACTACTCTGCTTATTTCATTTTCTGTAAGTTCAAATAACGCTTCCTCTAATTGTGAATTAATCACTTGAAAATGTTTGCCGGAATTGCGTTCATTCAGCGTTTCACCACAACAAAATATCGGGTACAATCCTGTTTCCAAAGAAAGCTTGATTTTTCTCTCCACCATTGCATTGTTTTCTCCATAGATATGCCTTCTTTCGGAATGACCAATGATCACATATTCAGCTCCAACGGACTTGACCATTGAAGCTGAAACTTCACCTGTAAAAGCACCGGATTTTTCTGAACCGCAATTCTGTGCAGCAAGATGAACTTTAGGAGATTCTTTTATCAATTGCCCAACCCCATATAGATGAGAAAAAGGAGGTGCAAGGATAACCGTTACATTGCTCAATACCTCGTCATTAACCATGTTTACAACCTCTGATGCAAGCCATAATCCTTGTGGATAATCAGTATTCATCTTCCAGTTTCCTGCAACAATTTTTTTTCTCATTTTGGTCTTTGCTAAACAATAAAATTTGAATCTTGTTTGATTTTGCGCTTCACATCAATTGCATTCATTCCAAACCTTGCTTTAAAGGACCGGCTGAAATAAGTATTGTCATTAAACCCAACTATATTGCCCACTTCCTGAACACTGTATGCATTCGTCAAGAGCAATTCATAAGCCCTTTCAAGACGTTGATTCTGTATATAATTCTGAAGATTCTTTCCAGTGAGTCCCTTAAAATATTGCCCTACATATTGTTCAGCCACGCATGCCTGCTCAGCCAAAACTGTATTGTTGAGATCATCTCCAAGATGCTCTTTGATATAAATGAGCACATCCAAAAGCCGCTTGTCTGCTGACAAAGACAACTTCTCTATATGTCTTTCAAACTTGGATTGGGTGCTGATGTAACGACAAATATGAATGACTATTTCAAAAATATAATTCTTGATAAGACTGTCACGACCAATTTTATCAAGTGCCTCTTCGAGTACAATATTCTTAATTAAAAAATCAAGATCTTCGTCAGGTGGAAGTGCAATGGCAGGGAAATTCATGAAGGAGAACAATCCGAAAGCATTATAAATATTAGCATCAAAAAACAAAAGACTTAAAACTTCAGAACAATCAGAAATATCCTGATAAGGTGCTATTTTTTTATGGAATCGGGCACTTTCATTATAATTAGGAAAACCACTTTCACCGAAAATTGTATAGCTTTTTGCATTACTGCATCTAAGAAAGATCGGTTCATTTGGAGGAATAAAATAGGAATGCCCAACTTTCAAAGGCTCCATATTAGCACCATAACAAAAGTCTCCTTTGTCCACTCTCAAAAGAATGGTTTTGTCTTCATGATAATTTTGGAATTCGTAAGGTTTGATTATCTCTTGCTGACTTGCTCTACTGTATGTTACTTGCAAATCATTATTTAAAACTTTGTTTAATATGCTTAGGTTTATTGCCATATATCTTTTAAATCGGGCTACAAAGAAAAGAAAAATTGCGGTAATTATTTATTTAAAAGAATCTATAGTAAGGTAATAGATTCTTAATGGAATCACAATTCGTTTATAAGAAATAACATTAATGTAATGGTCAAAGAATGTTTAGTTTTGCGGGCTATGAATAAAAATACTATTTTAGAAAATATTACCATCATTGGAACTTCGTCAGATGGCAAAGCAGTTGCAAAACATAATGACCTTGTCATATTTGTTGAGAATGCAGTGCCTGGCGATGTTGGAATTGTTTCTGTAAGGAAGAAGAAAAGATCGTTTTTAGAAGGGAAAATGATTGAGATTACTCAACCGTCAAAGGATCGGGTTGAGGCTTTCTGTGAGCATTTCGGAGTATGTGGAGGATGTAAATGGCAAGACATGAATTACGAAGCTCAACTTCATTTCAAGCAACAACAAGTAGCAGATGCATTAACAAGAATAGGGAAGATAAAACTTCCGGAAATTTCTCCAATTCTTCCTTCCCCATTGACTACTTTTTATCGCAATAAATTAGAGTTTACTTTTAGTAATTATCGTTGGCTAAAAGAAGAAGAAATGCAGCACGCATCTGAGATTGACAGGAATGGCTTAGGCTTCCATATACCGCAGAGTTTCAGCATGATTGTTGATGTTAATAAATGTCATCTTCAGCCTGATCCATCTAATGAAATTAGGCTTGCGATTAAGAAGTATGCAATAAAATATAGCCTTTCTTTTTTTAATTTAAAAGATCAGAATGGTCTATTGAGAAACCTCATTATCCGTACTGCAAACACAGGTCAATTGATGGTTCTTATTTCTTTCTTTGAAAATGATTCAGAAGCCATTGAAAAATTGCTTCGATATCTTGCTGATAAATTCCCTTCCATTTCTTCTCTCCTTTATGTTATTAATCCAAAAGGAAATGATACTATTTATGATTTAGAGGTTAAAGTATTTAAAGGTAATGATCACATCATTGAAGAGATGGAACCGGCTGATAATTCAGGTAAGAAGCTACAATTTAAGATTCATGCCAAGTCATTCTTCCAGACTAATTCTCAACAGGCAAGGAACCTTTATAAGATTGCTTTTGAATATGCAGATCTCAAAGGAAATGAAGTCGTTTATGACCTATATACAGGAACCGGAACGATTGCTAATTTCATTGCACACAAAGCATCTAAAGTCATCGGGATTGATAATACTCCTGATGCAATTAATGATGCAAAAGAAAATTCTATCGTCAATAATATCAGCAATACTTATTTCTATTCAGGTGATTTAAAAGCTGTAATGAATGATGAATTCATCAACATTCATGGTAAGCCGGACGTCATCATTACCGATCCCCCAAGAGCCGGAATGCATGAAGATGTTGTCATGAAATTATTAGAAATAGAAGCAGCTAAAATTGTTTATATATCCTGTAATCCTGCAACACAGGCAAGGGATTTGAACATTCTTGATAAGAAATATGAAGTGATGAAAGTGCAGCCTGTAGATATGTTTCCGCATACTCATCATGTGGAAAATGTGGTGCTGCTAAAGTTAAAGTAAGAGATAAATTTGGAGGTTTAGATATTTATTCCCTAATTTTGCACCTCAATTTACAAAAGACTAAATAAAATTTAATGATAAAATATTCTGTAAAAGAGAAAGATTCTCCTGTAGATGTGCTGGAAGAAGAGTTGAAAGATGAGAATCATTTGGTGGTATTTAATGATGAAGTGAATACCTTTGATTTCGTTATCGAATCTTTAATCAAGATTTGTCAGCATGATCCCATTCAAGCTGAGCAATGCACCTTTATCATTCATTTTAATGGAAAATGCAGTGTAAAAGACGGCTCTTATAATAAACTTCGACCTATGTGCGAAGCCTTATTGGACAGGGGACTTTCTGCAACTATAGATTAGGGAATAGTGAACAATAAAAAGTGAAGAGTGAATAATTAGAAGATTCAACATTATTCACTGTTCACTGCTTTTTATATCTTTGCGCCCGAAATGGACCCGTAGCTTAACTGGATAGAGCATTTGACTACGGATCAGAAGGTTGGGGGTTCGAATCCCTCCGGGTTCACTAAGATAAATGGGATTTCTACAAAAGAAATCCCATTATTTATTTGTAATTTATTCCAGATAAATACATACACTAATCTGTCATTAGTAATGCTCGTTATTGACAGTGGTTCTTATTTCTGATTTATAGAATTGCATCATCACATAAGTGATGAGTACTCCTGAAACTATCCCTTCTATCAAAACGGTTTCGGCAGCCTTTTCAGCAGTGATTTCTACCCCCATAAAGAACGAGCGGCTCTTTAATTCCAAGACTAAACCGGGTTCTATTTTCCAGAGATAAAAGAAAACAAACAGGGCGAAAGGAATCACTGCATAAAGAGAAGTAAATATTCCCAATACAAAGCCCCTGAAATAATCAATCTCAGAATCAAAATGTGCCTTATAGTAGCGGAATGTTAGGATGATTCCAAAGAATAGAATAACGAAATTGAATGCTCTTAATTCTACGATTTGTACCAAGTCCAAATACCTCATCAATAGGAAGTACGCGATTAAAGCGGCGCATATCAGCAAGCCGGCTTTCAGATCTAATTTTTTAATTTGCTCTTTCATTGTTTTACTTTTTTATTTGAATTTGTTTAAATTAATTATAAGAAATATTTTTAATAGTAACTACAGGGTTTAAGACATAAGTCCCGTCGTCTTCGAGCACCACAGATTTATCTACATCAAAGTCCATTGTCACACTTAGCTTTTGGTTTTCAACTAAGGATGTATTAAGAAAAACTAACAGATCTGTTTCAGTACTGTTCGGAACGATTAATGGATATGAAGTTCCATGAGAAACAACAGTATTACCATTTCCAAAAAGGATTTGAAATTCTTTTATTGATCCGACAGGAATAGACCCTACAGTGGCAACCGTACGTGTCAAATTATTCAGCACTTGCAGGTCATATATTCCAGAGAATGTCGGTATGGTAACCCAACCGATGGATGTGTCATCATAAAGAATTCTCACAGATTTAAGGTTCACATTCACCTGCTCGAATGCCGTGGCTGGAGCATCTGTCAGCATAATATTTATTGAAGGATCTGTAAAACTCTTTTCGCATCCTGAGGAGAGGAGCAGGATAATATTAATTATTATAATAATAATTAATACTCCCAAACTAAATTTATTAATCTTTTTTTTCATCTTTCATTTTCTCCTTTCATTTTAAATTTATTTAGAACGCCAACTTTAATCCTAAGCCTGGATCCGGATCGAAATAAGAAGTGCCCCTTGTATTGATCTCAGCAAAGGGTTTTAGTTCAACACTGACGGCGAATGGAACGGCAGGGATCTTTAATTCCAAGCCCAACATTCCATCTATTCCGAAACCAAGATATCCGCCATAATGAATATCATAATACTTTCCATATTCATTCACCACATAAAAATAATGATTTGTTAAAAACCCTGCCTGTGCCCCTACTCCATAATACCAATTGATTCCAGTGAATCCTGTCGGCACATATTTTTCACTAAGAACAGTCACATTTAATGCATTATTCCACATTCCTATTATTGCTTCAATGGCTTTGTCGGTCGGTGAAATATATTTGAAAGTCAAACCTGTACTTTCTCCCAGCCTCAACCCTATTTCTGTATGACTGTCCTGGGCATTAATATTATAAGAACAAATTGCTCCAACCAGAAACGCAATGATTATATTTTTTATCGTTTTCATTTTCTGATTTTCTAATTTTCTAATCACTTGATTTTCCCCAAAGCAAATGCCAATTCCATGGCATCTGTGATTGTATTGAAAATGTGTGAATGAGAGTTCTTTGAATATCAATTAACCATTCTTTTTGAGAATGGAATTCGCAAAAATGAAATAATTTTGATGAATTGTTGGTTAGGTATTGTTTTAACAGTATGATTATCAGCGTATCGTCGAAGTTCGGTGGGAAAAAGACGATGTGCTGCTGGGAAAAGAGGATGTGCTACTGGGAAAAGACGATGTTCGAAGTGGGAAAGATGATGTAGACGAGGTTCGAAGTGGGAAAGACGTTGTGCGAAGTGGGAAAGAGGATGTGCTGATGGAACAAGAGGGCGAGCGGGTGGGAAAAGAGTGTAAGTTTCAAGTTCTAATGGTGTATACAACCCGACAGTCAATTTAAAATATATTTTATCATTTTTTATTTATTTATTTTGTCTGTTATATTAAAAGGTATGTGTTGGTCACGGTTTAGTTCCTGTTGGTCACCATTTAGTTCCTGTTGGTCGCCATTTAGTTTCTTTTGGTCACCATTTAGTTTCTTTTGGTCACCATTTAGTTTCTTTTGGTCGCCATTTAGTTTCTTTTGGTCGCCATTTAGTTTCTTTTGGTCGCCATTTAGTTTCTTTTGGTCGCTACCCGGTATGTTTTGGCTATTCAGACCTTCTGAACCCTTGGCAACTCCATTTTCTCCGGAACTTATATGTCTTGAATTCTTCATCATTATTTCAACGCCGTAAAATTACAGTATTAACCAATGTCAAAAACATTTCATCTACCCTAATGTTAATACCTAAATTAGGGGTAATCAAAAATAAAGTAGAATTACTTCTTATTATACCCATTATTATAGGCATAAGAAATCAATTCTGACATGCTGTGAATGCCTAACAGCAGATAAATTATTTTCAGATGACCACAAAAAGTATTGTAGTTCATATTCAGCGGCTCTGGGAATAGGAAATAATTAAGAATTAGCAATGCCTTTCAAATACTGAAGGGCATTTTGCATTATGGGAATTGTGTAAGTCATTTCAAGAATTATATAACACTCACTCTCGCAAATGGCACTAATTTTGCGCCCTGAAAAAGATATTATGGAAATAAGGAATTGAATGTATGGAATTAATACCTGGAGCACCCGAAGTCATTACTAATATGAGGTCTATTTTTATATGGCTTATGCTGAACTCAATTATCAATTTCCCAAATTCACGATAGGATTAGAATAATTAATAAAAATTCACAAAAATATGACAGAACAAAAATATGATTATGGAATGATTGGGTTGGGCACCATGGGACGCAATCTTGTCTTTAATATCAATGATCACGGATATAGTGTGGCTGGTTTTGATAAAGATAATTCGCAAGTGGAAACGCTTAAGCAAGAGGCTGGTGACCAAAAGGTCTTCTCCACTTCAAACTTAGAGGAGTTTGTGAAAGCATTGAAAAGCCCAAGAGTAATTATTCTTCTTGTTCCCGCAGGAAAAATTGTTGATGAAGTTATCAATGAACTGAAACCTCTTTTATCTGAAAATGATCTGTTGCTCGATTGTGGCAATTCTCACTTCACGGATACAGATAAAAGGAATGAACAATTAGCAAAATCAACCATTCATTTCATGGGAGTTGGTGTTTCGGGAGGGGAGTCAGGGGCGCGTTATGGTCCGAGTATTATGCCGGGAGGACCGAAGAATGTTTATGATCGTGTTGCTCCAATGCTGGAAGCTATTTCCGCCAAAGTGAATGGTGAACCATGCGTAACATGGCTTGGTCCGGGCTCCGCGGGTCATTATGTAAAGATGGTTCACAATGGTATTGAATATGGATTGATGCAACTCATTTCAGAAGCCTATCATTTATTAAAGGTAGTTGGTGAGATGAATAATGATGAACTCCATTCCGTCTTTTCAAAATGGAATGAAGGAATATTACATTCGTTCCTGATAGAAATTACTGCTGATATATTCATTCAAAAAGATGAACTTACCAATAACCGTCTCATAGATATGATACTCGATAGTGCGCATCAGAAAGGCACAGGCGGATGGGCTTCCGAGGATGCAATGAAATTGCAAGTGCCGATCCCTGTTATTGATACAGCAGTTTCTATGCGCGATTTATCAACATATAAGAAAGAAAGAAAGCTAATAGCTATCAACAATCAGCCATCAGTTAATAGTCACATTGATAAAAATGAATTGGTGAATATCCTAGAACAAGCACTTTACTTTTCAATGATAACAACCTATACACAAGGAATGTCTCTCTTGCATTTTGCCTCCATCGAATATAAATATGATTTGAAATTAGAAAACATTGCAAAGATATGGAGAGGCGGCTGCATCATCCGCTCATCTTTATTAGAAGATATTTATGCCGCCTATTCCAAACAACCTGATTTATCAAACCTTTTGTTGAGTGATACATTTTCTCAAAAGCTAATTCAATCCCAAAAAGGAATTCGCAAAGTGATACAAACAGGTGTTGAGACTGCTATTCCACTTCCTGCAATGATGAGTGCTTTGGCTTATTACGATAGCTTTCGAAGCGGATGGTTGCCTGCAAATTTAATTCAGGCACAGCGCGATTATTTTGGTGCTCATACTTACGAACGCACCGATAAAGAGGGCGTTTTTCATACTCATTGGAATCAAAAGACTGAATAAATGGATGCTATAGCAAAGACAAATCCGACAATCATTGTTATCCTCGGTGCCACAGGGGATTTAGCATGGAGGAAATTAATCCCTGCAATTTATAATCTTTATCTGGATAAATGGATACCTGAAGATTTTGCAGTCATCGGAGTGGGTCACAACAAAATGTCCGAGCAGGAATTTCAAAAGCATTTGCTCGATGGCGTTAATAAATTCTCGCGAAGAGGTAAATCAAAGAAAAGCGAATGGGATAAGTTTGCAAAATGTCTTATTTATCAAAAGGGAGAGTTCAATGCAACCACCACCTATTCAGCTATTGATAAACAAATAAAACAATTGGAGACCAAGTGGAAAGTTACTTCCAACAGGATTTTCTATATGGCTGTTCCTCCAAACTCCTTTGAAGAAATTGCCAGAAAGATTGGTGCTTCCGGTCTTGCCAAGAACAAACTGCAAAGCCGTATCGTTATCGAAAAACCGTTCGGGCATGACCTTGAAAGTGCCAGGCATCTCAATAATTTACTGCATACCATTTTTGATGAATCCCAGATATACCGCATTGACCATTATCTCGGCAAAGAAACCGTACAGAATATCCTTGCCTTTCGCTTTGCCAATGCGCTGTTTGAACCTATCTGGAACCGCAATTACATCGAAAGTGTTCAGATAACCGTAGCCGAACAATTGGGTGTCGAGAACCGAGGAAATTATTATGAAACTGCCGGTGCCCTTCGCGATATGATTCAGAATCATCTCCTCCAGTTGCTCTGTCTCATTACTATGGAACCGCCCGTTTCTTTTGATGCCAATGAAATCCGTAACCGCAAGGTGGATGTCTTGAATGCCTTACGAAAAATCCGTCCCGATGAAGTCCATCAATATGCTGTGCGCGGGCAATACGGAGCGGGTTGGATAAAGGGAAAGAAAGTAATCGGTTACCGCAAGGAACCTGATGTGAATAAAGATTCTGTGAAAGAAACTTTTGCCGCCATAAAATTATTTATTGATAACTGGAGATGGCAGGGAGTACCCTTTTATCTCCGCACCGGCAAGCGAATGAATGAAACGATTTCCGTCATCACCATCCAGTTCAAACCTGTTCCTCATCAATCATTTCCGGCAGAGGCAACGGGCAACTGGCAGCCAAACCGGATAGTTTTGAGCATTCAACCGCACATGGGTATTCGGATGAACTTCCAGGCAAAACGCCCCGGACTTAAAATGGTTCTTTATCCGGTTGACATGCAGTTTAACTATGATGAATCCTATACTTCCGGCACTCCGGAGGCTTATGAAACCCTGCTATTGGATATTATGGAAGGCGACTCCACCCTCTTCATGCGTGCCGACCAGGTCGAAGCTGCCTGGAATGCGCTCATGCCCATTATCAATTCATGGGACGCCAATCCTTCTGTTCATTTCCCGAACTATGAAGCAGGGACACAGGGTCCCGAAGATGCCGAAGCACTCATCGCAAAAGATGGGCACAGTTGGGTGGTAATGCCTTTATAGATGTCTGCTTCGTCAATAAACCTCTTAGTAATTCAGCACAAATGATCTTTTCACCACAGATTTCTCAGATTAACACAGATATAATGTCCCTGCTTTTGAATTTAATCTGTGTTAATCTGAGAAATCTGTGGTGCAAAAGAAGTAATTGATTTATATTTGGGTGAATTATCAAATATTCTAATAAACAAATGCAAGTTTTTCAAACAACAGAAGCTCTCAATAAAGCTGTTGCCGAATTTATTATTACCACTGCCGCCAAAGCTATTGCTGCAAGAGGAAGATTTACGCTCGCGCTTTCCGGCGGACAAACTCCTGAAAAATTATATTCCCTCCTGGCTGAACCTGCCTATAGCAAGCAAATTCAGTGGGATAAAACATTTATCTTTTGGGGTGATGAGCGTTGTGTGCCGCTCGATGACGAACGGAATAATGCGCATCTGGCAAAGCTTTTATTGCTCAATAAAGTCAATATTCCGTCATCAAATATTTATCGCATTCCTGTGAATTTATCTCCTCCTGAGGCGGCGAAGAATTATGAAAAAGAAATCAATAATTTCTTCGATAATGAAGCTCCCCGATTTGATATAATCCTTCTCGGGCTTGGAGAAAACGGGCATACGGCATCGCTTTTTCCGCATACCAAAGTCCTTGACGAACAAGCCGAAGCTGTGAGGGCAGTCTATCTGGAAGAGGAAAAAATGTTTCGCGTCACCATGATAGCACCCATGATCAATCATGCGCATCATATCCTTTTCTTAGTAACCGGAGAAAATAAAGCAGAGATTTTGGAAAAGATCCTCCACACCCCCGATCATCCCGACAACTATCCCGCGCAACTTATCCACCCTGTTGATGGAAAGCTGCATTGGTATGTGGATAATGCGGCTGCGAGGTTAATTTAGAATCTTCATCGTCGTGTTGCAGCAGCCAGAAAAGGGCTGCTATCACACTACGATTAGAAAATCGGTTCTACTGGGAATTTTGTGGGAAGCTTAATTTACATTGATTCAATAGGATAAAATTTAACCACAGAGTACACAGATTAACACAGATTTTGGTCGCCAAGAATCTGTGTTAATCTGTGTACTCTGTGGTTAAATTTTATTCCTTTAAATTTTGGTTAATATCCCGCTATAATCATTTACCCACAAAATTCCCAGTAAAGCCTTTTATTACAAAGCCAACTTTATTCTACATGAAGGGGAGATTATCTTACATGGTGCCGAGTTTATCGTTCATGATGGCGATTTTATTCTACATGATACCGACTTTATCGTACATGAGGGGGAGATTATCATATATGGTGTTGAGTTTATCGTACATGAGGCCGACTTTATCGTACATGAATGGGAGTTTATCGTACTTTTTGGAGAATGTGGGTTTTTTGGTTATATGAATCAATGAGTTATGATTTTAGTTAAAATTTAGGGTTTTGGGGAAATGGGGGAATTTAACGCAAAGGGGCAAAGGTTTTTCGCAAAGAGGGCAAAGATTTTGAATGGATAGTTCAAATTACCAAAGTGAAAAACTTTGGTAAAGTTTATGGCGGGATTTTGAGGGTAGAATTCTTTGGGAAGGGGGATTTTATTAGTCCCTATAAAGAAAAATCTATCATCCCAAAAAGAAGGTCTTGGAGAGGATGCAAATCTTTTTATTACAAAGCCAACTTTATTCTACATGATACCGACTTTATCGTACATGGTGCCGAGTTTATCGTTCATAATGGCGACTTTATTCTACATGATACCGACTTTATCGTACATGAGGGGGAGATTATCATATATGGTGTTGAGTTTATCGTACATGAGGCCGACTTTATCGTACATGAATGGGAGTTTATCGTACTTTTTGGAGAATGTGGGTTTTTTGGTTATATGAATCAATGAGTTATGATTTTAGTTAAAATTTAGGGTTTTGGGGAAATGGGGGAATTTAACGCAAAGGGGCAAAGGTTTTTCGCAAAGAG